>VYLK01000601.1_pt1 | contig 31711 bp, 39 predicted proteins | sample 5114321 | NCBI WGS metagenome assembly VYLK01 (sample SAMN12291792, study PRJNA351875) | freshwater metagenome | isolation source: freshwater lake | place: USA: Michigan, MSU2 Lake | collected 2011-08-16
TTCCATACTAACCCGCCAACTAATCAATAATTCCAGCACATTTTCCCGGAAAGCATTACCTTGAGGTAATTCTAACAATTCTCGCACCGCTTGGTTTTGAGTTTTTCCCCGTCCTAATAATCTTAACCAGAGAGTCTCAGCCGTCACAGGCAATTGATTAATAGCGATAATTGCCGTGCGATAAAGCGAGGGAAGAAAATAGACTCCTTCTGACCAATCTGGCTCTAATTTTGCCCCAAATCCTTCTAAAACAGTGATACCAGCCGAAGGGGATAAAATCCACAAACGAGGAGCATTGTCTTCATTGTAGCTCTGATTTTCTCGTTTAGCTTGTCTTTGCAGTTCGGCTAAAATCGCCAAAAGTTTTGCTAAACAATTACGAATCTCGCTCCGATTGGGAGGATTGCGATAGGGTTCAATTAAGACAGTATTAAGGACAATTCTGCCTAATAATCCCAGATAATTGGGGTTGGGTTCGGGATTGGGGGAAAAAAATAAATCTATCTGTCGGGTTTCGAGAAAGTAATTGTTCAAGGTAATTTTTGGCAAATTGGTCATGGGGTTTCATGGAGTGAGCAGTTAATCGATAATTCTCAATTGTATAGTTATTAAAAAAGTGGGTTTAAATAACCCACTTCTCAAGTGATGATTAGTAGTTTTTGGAATCTGAATTTTCAAATTGTGCCAGAAACTATGAGCAGCCATGGCAATTATTCTCCTTGTCAATAGTGAGCAATTGCAAGATTATACTACCTCTTCGAGAAAATCATAAATTTTGTCTAATTGTTCCAAGGTCACTAAACCGTACTGCCAGAGAATCATCGGTAAATGAATTTTATCAGATTGGATCGAGCGCTCGGCCATAGCGATCGATTCTTGGGGAAGGGACAATTCCTCTTGTAGAAATTGTCGGAATTGGGAATAGGCAATCGTGGACATAGGGGGACTTTTTCCTCAATAGTATATCTAGTAATTTCAACAAAACACCACCTGATCGGTTTCAAGGACGGTTAGTCCTGCGACCGTTTTTTCTGTATCTAAGCTATCTAGATGATAGAGAGTGCTTTTCTAAAAATCGCTGGCTCTCTTACAAATAGTCCCGTTAGATCGAGCAGAATTTTGTCTCTGTTTAATTTATACCAAGGGTGAAGATTATTCAATCTATGATTTAATAGACTATAAAAATCTTAATCGATATGGTCATATCTTAAACAGTATAAATGCGTAATAGCTTATAATAGCCATACTTATACTTCCAGACAAGGGACACTTTTTATAAGAAAGTTAACACCATTTTCAAAAATTAAGGTCTTGAGATAAACTCAATCTTAATTTTATTTCCTTCTTTCACTCCTAATTCTTTCGCTCGACCCCCAGCTAGTTCGATGACTTGATTAACCATGGTGTTTGGCCCATAGACAGGACAAGGATCTACAGCACAAGGAGGGACATTGAGCAAAACTGCTTTCACTATACCATCTTTTAGAAAAATCATGTCTAGAGGAATCGAGACATTTTTCATCCAAAACCGGGCCACCAGAGGTTGTGCAAAGGGAAATAGCATACCGCGATTCTTCTGCAAAGACGAGCGATACATTAAACCCTCGGCCTGTTGTTCTGGGGTTTGAGCCACTTCTAACTCAATCATCTCACCATTAATATCTGCTCTGGCCGTGATCGGTAATATTTGCCCTTGATTCTCAGTTGTAATCTGAGCTATCGAACTATTATTACCATTGAGATTAGTCGATTGACAACTCAGCAGCAACAAACCTAAAAATAGTATTAACTTGATCTTGAGCATAAATGATTTTTTACCAGTCATCACCAATAGTTATCAATACTTAATTTTCCCGGGATAAGTGGAGAATTAAGCAGATAAGACATTAACACAAAGTGGCGAGGGCAAATATAAAGATAGTATTAAAAATATCTAGCATGGGGGTGAGCATCCTTCCTTGAGGATTGTTAGAACTTATATACTAGGAAAGTTCTCAAATTTATTTGCCGATTTTCCCCCTCAATTTTGCCCCAGTCTGGCAGCAGTCGATCGCCTTCGTAGGTTAAAATACCATTGATCTGTTGATCGATTATTGTAGGCTCAGGAGCAATCACCATGACCGCAGAAAGTATGTTATTTAATGGGCCGATCGTGGCGATCGTTCTCGTCCTCGTCGGATTAGCTTGGGGTTTTCTCCTCCTCAAAATCCAAGGGGGAGAAGCGGAATAGCTTGTTTTTCGGTTCATGGTTACTTTATTAGTAATCATGAACTACTTTTTTCCCTTCAAAAGTAATTAAGAAAAAATCAATAACTAAAATTTTCTACCCACACCTATGACCACTCCCACGATCGAGTTTTTTGTCGGTTTATCAGAAGAATTAAGCGGTGTTAGTCTCCGCAAAAATAAAAATACCGGGATTCGCAATGTCCTGATGACTTTTAAAACCCTGAAAGCGATCGAACGTTTCCAAAGTTTCACCACCCGGACCTACGGCGATCTCCGTCTCACCGATGAGGAAGGAGTGATTACAGTTATCCCCAACTCGACTAAGTTTATTTTTGGAGGAGATGAAGGGGATGAAATTCAACGGGTAGAATGTGGTTTTGAAATCACCGATGAACACTGGGAGCGTTTTATGCGCTTTATGAATCGTTATGCAGCAGCCAACGGGATGGGGTATCAGGATAAGTGAGAAGACAGGAGTGGGGTGTGGGGTGTGGGGTAATGGGGGAATGGGGAGATAGGGTGATGGGGAGATAGGGGAATGGGGAAATTTCAACTAAAACCCTAAAACCCTAAAACCCTAAAACCCCAACTCTCAACTCCTGAATTCTGGTAGTTAAAAACCAGCTAAAATAAGGATAAATTTAGTCAAGAAACCATGAAAATAGCGATTACTGGGGCGACGGGATTTGTGGGTAGTCGATTGGTGGTCAAACTCCATGATCGCGGCGATGACATCCTAATTTTGACCCGCAATCCCGATAAAGCCCGAAGAATGTACCCAAAGTCAATCTATCCTAAGATAGATATTATTCCCTATATCGCCACAGAATCGGGGGATTGGCAAAAAGAGATTTCCGGATGTGATGCGGTGATTAATCTAGCGGGAGAACCGATTTCGGAACGCTGGACCGGTGAAGTAAAACAGGCGATCGTTGCTAGTCGGCAAATCGGCACCGAGAAAATTGTCGAGGCGATCTCGCGTAGCGAGCGCGTTGCGACCACACTTGCTGCCCAGAAACCGAAAGTTTTAATTAACTCCTCGGCGATCGGTTACTATGGAACCAGTGAAACCGCTAGTTTTGACGAAAACAGCCCTCCCGGTGGTGATTTTCTGGCAGATGTCTGTAAAAAGTGGGAAACGGCCGCCCAAAAAGTGGAAGATTACGGCACTCGTTTAGTTATTCTTCGCACGGGTATTGTTTTAGGCAATGGGGGTGCTTTAGGGAAAATGATCCCACCCTTCAAACTTTTTGCCGGCGGTCCGATTGGCAGCGGTCGTCAGTGGTTTTCTTGGATTCATCGGGATGATTTAATTAATTTAATTATCTATTGTCTCGATCGCCCAGAAATTAACGGTACTTTCAACGCTACTGCACCCAATCCCGTCCGTATGAAAGAATTCTGTCAGATTTTAGGGGAAGTAATGAAGCGTCCTTCTTGGTTGCCAGTGCCGGATTTTGCCCTCGAAATTCTCTTGGGAGAAGGAGCAAAAATCGTCTTAGAAGGTCAAGAAGTGCTGCCAAAAGCCACCCAAGCGATCGGTTTTGACTATCGTTATCCTAATCTAGAAGCGGCCTTAGAGGAAATTGTCCCGAAAATGTAGAAATCTGATACACTAGCGGGCCGAATGCTCTCAATCTATTTTTCACTCCAGACGGGATGGGAGAATAAAGAGGCAGCCACTCTCACCCCGCGCAGTTGATTTAACAGGGGTAAATGACCCACGGGAGCGCTTAAATCCCAGATAAATTCCTGCGGGTATTTTGTCCAATTATTGCCATTTTTCCAGCCAATTTTCGGCCAGAGTTTCGGGAAATCTTGACCGACACCGAGCCATAATTTGCGCTGCACGGACCAACCGAATTTCCCTTCCGAATGAACTAACCAAAGATGATCAATAGTCTGAATATCCACACCGGGGAAAGCTTCCACTTCCGTAAAATAGACCCATTTCCTCTGTATTGCCCCTTCTCCTGCTAATTCACAGAGTTTTTGACGGGTGAGACTATCGGCAGTTTGAAAATCCTGTTTAGCCAATAATTCCTGTAAAAGTCGATAATCGATACCCTTAGCACTATCGAGGGGAACAATACCCGTGGGGAAATAATTAGCTAAAAATTCCTTGCTCTGAGCGCTATTATCTTGATAGAGCAATTGATAGGCCTTACCTGTCACCAGATTAACAGGAGTGGGACGCTGGGCTAATAAAAAATCTCTCAACACAGTTAGGCCACCTTCTCCGGCCCCAGCTAATTGTGTCAGAATCTGTAATTGATTTTTCGGCGACTCGGTGGCTAATTGACTCATCTTACGGGTAATATCCTCGCTCTGTTCTTCTACTAACACGCCATTCTGGTCAGTCATATCATCACTTTTAAGACCACTCCTTCAATACTATTACCACTTTTTCGGGGTCGCTGCTCGATTTTTTCCTGAAAAAAAAGGGATTTTTAGCGGGTGGTTGATCGTACAGTCAATAACCAGTTCAAACCATAACGGTACAAGCGTGATACCAAATTGTCATTCTAACCCGCGTTGGGTAACACGCGGGTTATGGAAGAAAAGAACCGATCAACCTGAGACTCAATCTCAAAATAGACAGACAAAGCAGCTTTACTCTGAGCGGTAATCTCAAAACAACTCCGAGAGCGAACAGGATAAGAAATAATACACCGAATCAACCCCCGATACTCTCAATCATGTGCCGTTAGATAGCGATTTCCTGACTGGTTATACCAGTATAACCATTTCCGATACCAAGCAATATGTTCTCCTTTTTCGTAACCTAGCGCCAAGGCAATTTCAGGCAGCCAAACCCGATTATTCTCACTCTCTAGAAGTTCATATTTTCCTGAAACTAATTTATATACTTCTAATCTTTGTCTGTTTTTAAATCTTCCCCTTCTGCCACTGAAAGGATTGTATATTATATAATACAGAATCCCCAAGCTTTGGTAATTTAAGAATTTTTACTCATATTCACTATTATATTTTTCAGAAATTACCTCTAAAAACAAAATCGGCAAGATATACTTTTCTCCATACAAAACATAGTTTAACCGACCTCTTTCTCTCGTATTATGGTTGACTTCAAAGGCTAAGAAACCATGAGTTGGAACGAACCACAAAGACACAAAGGACACAAAGATTGATCGATCATATTGTAAGTTAAACTTATCACACAGAACCTAGAAGAGCCATAAACTTAGCAGTAGATTGGGAATATCGTTTTGTAACTGATTGTCCACTGGATTTTCGTCGGAAGAGGGCAATTCTTCGGCACTGGGAAGAGGGCGATTTTTGTCATAGATTAGGTTAAACATAGCTCTGGTAAGCACAGAGTTTATCCAACAAGGTTTTTAAATTTATTCAGTCAGCCCTATTTTAATGATCGCTGCCGTTTTCCTGTACCGATCCTAACTGTTGACGCACATCATCGATCGCTAGATTTAACTGGGCAATTTTATCTTCTAAACTGCGGCGGGCCATTTCCATACCTTCCTCTGGAGTCAAGCGCCCATTGCGGATCTCCTCCAAAAAAGACTGATTGTCAGCAGCTGCTAAACCGCGACGGCTGCGATTAGCCAACACTGTCCCCAAAACACCGCCCACTAAACCACCGACAATCGCACCGGCTAAAAAACCGCCCGCAAACCCATCTCGCTGACTCATAATCTGTTTTTCTCCTAATAGGTTCCAAAAGCTCGATCGCCGGCATCGCCCAACCCCGGCACGATGTAACCGCGGCTATTTAGTCCTTCATCGATAATAGCCGTATAGATGTTCAAGCTGGGATAATTCTGACTCAATTTCTGTAAAGCCGGCGGGGCAGCCACCACGGAAATCACGCGAATTAGGGCAGGATCAACGCCTCTGGCAGTAATTTCTGCCATTGCCGTTGAAATTGATCCCCCCGTGGCTAACATCGGTTCAAGAATTAACACTCTCGTGGCCCGATCAAAACTAGCCGGTAATTTATTTAAATAACAACTCGCCTCCAGGGTTTCCTCGTTTCTGGCTAAACCGAGATGATAGGTACTAGCTAGGGGTAAAAGACTTTGCGCCCCTTCCAACAGGGCTAATCCTGCCCGTAAAATCGGGACTACGGCCATCGGTACGCTAGGATCGATAAAAGTAGCCGGACATTCCGCTAGAGGGGTTTTAACGCTAGTTTCCAGCGTCGGCAACCATTGCCGGGCTGCTTCGTAGGTTAACCAGCGCCCTAGTTCCGTCATCGCTGTTTTAAATAGTACCGAGGGGGTATTTTGATCGCGGGCGATCGCCAGCCAATGCTTAACCAGAGGATGTTCGGGAACATAGACGCGCAGTTGTAAAACCATGAAAACACTAGAACTCGATCGAGGGCTAAACTTTATCTTAAGCCAAAAAGCCATCAGCCCGGAATTAGTTATCAGTTTCTGAAGGCAAGGGGTGACAGGCACTCGTGCAAAAGAAAGAGTCTGGCAATTCTCCTACCTAAAAAGAAGGGTAAAAACTAAGTAGGTAGGTATTGAAAACTTTCAGATCCCCCCTATCCATTAGTCATACTAAATCCGTTGAGTATAGGATACTTATGAGGACAGGCAAAAGGCAAGAGGCAAAAGAGAGAATAGATAATCAGTTTTTAATAACTGGATTTAGTATCAGATCTTTCTTAACAAAAAGAGAAGAAACTTAAAAAAAAAGGGAAAACGATTGATAGGTATAGTTTTGAAAGAAGGAATCAAGGCTCTTCTAGACTTTGTGTGATAATTTTTGTTTATATAGTCGTGAAATGCTTATCGGGCAAAACTTTTAGGGCTATTTTGCCGAAGAAACTATCAGTATAGACATCGTTTCCACACAGAAACCAGAAGAGCCGAAAAACTTCACAATGTATAACTTCTAGCCCAGTATATTTTTCTCCTGCTCCTCAACACAACCGAAGTTTAGGAACTTAAGAAAAAAGTCCCCAAAATTCCTTAAATCCCTTCTCCCACAAAAATCCTTAACTTGGGAAAAATCCCCAACTTTACTAACTTAAGCCCAAATTTTCGCAAAATATCCTGACAATCTCCCCCCACTCCGACCCCCAAACTTTGGCGGCTCTCTTAGGTTTGGTGGGTAAAATGTATTCTAAGATACAGTCCTGCTGGCGAGGGAGTGGAAGGAACCACTCCAGACACAGAGGACACAAAGATTGATCGCTTCTATAGTAAGTTAAACTTATCACACAAAGTCGAGAAGAGCCGGTTACACCTCGGAGCCTTCCGTTCCCAGTTTCAATCTCAGAGTTGTGATTTCTGAAATTGGGGGTGGCCATCGCCGTTACTCTCACCTTTGTAATAAGTTGTTAAAATCTATTATAAAGTAGATTAACCTTGAGTCCCCTCGCCTGGTTTGCTGTCTATTTGATACAAAACGTCGGGACAAATAAACAGTTATAAGGTTAGTCATTATTTGACCTTTGCATTAGGCTCCGATGGGCTGACAACCTTACTAGGCAGTTATTTCAGCTATTACAACCCTGTTTGATGCCTAAACATTTCGCGCACTGATAAGAAACGCTGTCATTGACTTGTAAAACTTTAAAATTGCCACCTTTGTAGGGAATATGACTAGACAAACCGCTAATCTCGGACAAACAGGAATTTCCGTCAGTGCCTTGGGCATCGGGACTTGGGCATGGGGAGATAAACTATTCTGGAACTATGGCAAGGAATACGGAGCTAGTCAGGTAGAAGCGGCCTTTAAAGCGGCAGTAGAGGCAGGAATCACCTTTTTTGACACTGCCGAAGTCTATGGACTGGGGGAATCGGAACGACTCTTAGGAAAATTTACCCAACAGACCGATATTCCCATCGATATTGCCAGCAAATTTGCCCCCGTACCGTGGCGATTGGGGGCGAATGCGGTTCATAATGCCATTACCGAGAGCTTAAACCGTCTAAAAACCGATAAAATTGCCCTTTACCAAGTACATTGGCCCTTCACCTTCCTAATTAGCCAAGAAACCCTAATGAATGCCCTAGCGGAAGAAGTAAAACGCGGCCGTATTGGTTCCGTGGGTGTAAGTAATTATTCCGCCGAGCAAATGCGTCAAGCAAGCCAGATTTTGGCGAAAAAAGAGGTTCCCTTAGCGGTCAATCAGGTGCAGTATTCGCTTTTGTATCGCAAAATAGAAACTAAGGGAATTTTAGCCACGGCCAAGGAATTAGGTGTCACCATCCTCGCCTACAGCCCTCTCGCTCAAGGACTACTGACGGGTAAATATAGCCCAGAAAGCCAGAATTTGCCCGATGGAGCCAGAAAAGTTGACTCGCGGTTCAAAAAAGAAGGTTTGGAGAAAATAGCCCCAATTTTAAGGGTAATGCAAGAATTGGGCGCAAAATACCAAAAAACCCCCGCACAAGTCGCCCTCAATTGGTTAATCGCCCAAGGGGATGTAATTCCCATTCCAGGGGCCAAAACTGCGGCCCAGGCGATCGAAAATGCCGGGGCCCTAGGATGGAGTTTAGAAGCGCAAGAGGTGACGCAATTAGAACAGATGAGCCGGCCTTGGCTGTAAAAATCAAAAGTTTTGATTTTTGATCACCATTCTGGAAAAAGTCTCTAACTTTTTGGTGATCAAGATTAAAACAAGCTACAATCTTTAGATACTGCTGTACTATTTAAGAAAACTGGGGACAAAATTAATGGCGACAATGACAAATAATCCTGATCGAGATAAGGCCTTAGGTTTAGTCTTAAATCAAATCGAGCGCAACTTTGGCAAAGGTTCGATTATGCGTTTAGGAGATGCCACCCGGATGCGGGTGGAAACCGTGCCTAGTGGTGCTTTAACCCTAGATATGGCTTTGGGTGGCGGTTTACCGAAAGGCCGCATCGTCGAAATTTACGGGCCAGAAAGTTCCGGAAAAACCACTTTAGCCCTCCATGCGATCGCAGAAGTGCAGAAAGCTGGGGGAGTGGCAGCCTTTGTCGATGCGGAACACGCTTTAGATCCCACCTATTCGGAAGATTTAGGGGTAGATATCAATAATTTACTGGTGGCACAACCGGATACGGGGGAGGCAGCCTTAGAAATAGTTGACCAGTTAGTGCGTTCTTCGGCCGTGGATATCGTTGTCATCGACTCGGTGGCCGCTTTAGTACCCCGGGCGGAAATTGAGGGGGAAATGGGGGATAATCAGGTGGGTTTGCAGGCCCGTTTGATGAGTAAAGCCCTGCGAAAAATTGCTGGTAATATTGGTAAATCCGGTTGTGTGGTGATTTTCCTCAACCAACTGCGGCAAAAAATCGGTGTCACCTACGGCAATCCCGAAGTGACCACCGGAGGAACGGCCTTAAAATTTTATGCCTCGGTGCGTTTAGATATCCGTCGCATTCAAACTTTGAAAAAAGGCACGGAAGGAGAATACGGAATTCGGGCTAAAGTTAAGGTGGCTAAAAATAAAGTCGCGCCTCCTTTCCGGATTGCTGAATTTGATATTATCTTCGGTAAAGGCATTTCCCAGGTGGGTTGTATGCTGGATATTGCCGAACAAACTAACGTGGTTACTCGCAAAGGGGCATGGTATAGCTATAATGGCGAAAATATTGCCCAGGGTCGCGATAATGCCGTTAAATATCTTGAAGAAAAGCCAGAAGTAGCGGCAGAAATTGAGAAGTTATTGCGGGATAAATTAGACATGGGTTCGGTTCCTTTCCCCACGGAACCTGCCGATGAGGACGATGACGACGATCAGGAACCAGAAATCTAAAAGAAGACGGTTTTAGGTCTTGGTTATCCCCCGGTTTCGGGGGATTTTTTGGTTTCAGAATCGATAGATTTAGCCGCTTCTAACCATGATTGTAAACCTTTTTTAGTCGGTGTTCCTCTAGGGGTAAAAGTCCATAGATCTCGTTTATGTTGGGGGCCGTAGCTGATATGAATTGGGCGATTAATTCCGTAAAAATAGAGAGAATCAAAGGGTAATTTTGCGGTTAAAATCCAATCTATCAGGCGATCGCTCGTTAAATCGATAATCCGAAAATCACAGGATGCTCCCAATCGCTGACAATAATATTGACCTTTTTGATTAATTTCGTGGCCGCAATGTTGATCACGACTGGGATCGATTCTACCGTTTTTTAAGCCGGTGATTGGGTCTTTTTTTTGGAGAAATTTTCTCAGATCATTAGAACAAAATCCGTAGGTTAATTGAAATTTTTCTCGACCAAAATTATCAATAATTGGATCGATAATAAAGTGAGCGAGATTTTGCCAAGCGGTTATCGTTTCAGGATTTTTGGGATAGGGGTCGATTTGTGTTGCGTACTTTTGATAGGTTTGGGAACAGGTCGATAATTCTTCTAGGGTTAAATATTTACCAATTAACATAATCAGTTATCAGTTTTTAGCTATATCCTATCACCCCATTTAGCTATTTTGCCAAAGCGGCTTTTTTGCGACCATAATAAACAGCGATAAAAGCGCTGACATACATCCATAAACTATAGACAATTGCGGGAATGGCTAGATCGGGATTATTTAATAAACCGGCAGTGATGGCAATCGCTAAAGTGCCGCTTTGAATACCCACTTCAATTGCGATACAAATTCTTTGGGGAATGGTTAATTGAAATAAACGACCACTAAAAAAGCCAATAGTTTTTCAAACAGTTTTTCTGTGACAAGGGTTGATTTCCGATGCGGTTTTGTTTTTGGCTAATCCTGCCACTAAAAATTTCGAGGCTTTGTCCACATGAGTAACGAGAACTCCTAGATGATTGATACTAAATCCCTTGAGTATAGGATACATATCAGGACAGGCAAAAGGCAAAAGGCAAAAGAGGGAATAGATAATCAGTTTTTAATAACTGGATTTAGTATGACTGCAATCATTGTATCACTTTCCCAGTAAACGTCATCGACTGGTCGGAAAAGAAACTGGTTAAACTAATCCTATTGAAAGATTAAATAATACCTTTCTACAAAGGATTTCTCGGCTGGTGAGGGAGAGTCTATCTTTCTCTAAAAAAATGGAGAATCACGTTGGGGAACCCTTTGGTATTTTATCCATGACTACAATGCACAGCAAAGCAAAGGATTAAGCCGCCATCACTACTACCTCGGCAACCAAGAGTCATCGAGCTTTGGGAGTGCTGTCAGGGGATACAGTGACCTGGTTTTGCATTGGCGATCATGATGAGTACGAAAAGTGTTATTCGTGAGCGCCACCCGTAGAACAAAGTACAATGGTCTTTTAGGGAAACAATCCCCACTGCCACCACCGAGCGTTAAAACTAGCAGAAAAGGGAATCCCAGAGAGATTTTACCTCGATCGCCCGGCAACCGGAATTCCCTTAGAACAACCTCTAACCCCTCACTGAATCGCCTGTTTTAAACTACGACATAATTCTTCGAGGGATTTTAACCCATCGCTGGGGGAATTATCGGCCAGACGTTTAACCATGGCACTGCCGACAATTACCGCATCAGCACCCCAGTTTTTCACCTGTAGCGCCTGTGTCGCGTCAGAAATGCCAAATCCTACCCCCACAGGTTTATCGGTGACAGAACGGATAGAATCGAGCAATTCCTCCACTCTCGTGGCCACTTGATTCCGCATTCCCGTCACTCCCGTGACACTAACCAGATAAATAAAACCTTGGGATTGCAGGGCGATCGCTTGTATTCGTTCCGGGGGACTGGTAGGCGCTACCAATAAAATCACTTCAATTCCCTTAGCGGCAGCCGGTTGCAGCAGACTTTCCGCTTCCTCTAGGGGTAAATCGGGAACCACCAAACCACTCACCCCGGCTGCTTTAATTTGGTCTAAAAAGACATCTATCCCGCGATGATAGATGGGATTATAGTAAGTAAAGAGAATAATGGGAGCTTTCACCTCTCCCTGGGCATTTTTGACGATTTCTAGCACATCTTCCAACTTGACACCCCGATTTAAAGCGCGGGTGGCCGCCGCTTGAATAACCGGACCATCCGCAAGAGGATCGGAATAGGGAACCCCCAACTCGATCAGATCGGCTCCTGCTCGGTCTAAAATGCGTAAAGCTTGGGCAGTAGTAGATAAATCGGGATCACCGGCAGTAATAAAGGGAATTAAGGCACAATTCCCCTGGGAACGGAGAGAACGAAAACACTCGGAAACAGCAGTCATCGAAAATTACTGAAGACATAAAGCACCGTCTATTATCTCATGGCGGGGAATAGCTTATTGCTGGTTGCCGCAAGCTCAGGTAAAGAATTTTTCAAGTAATACTTAAGGAATATTGACAAAATAGCGATCAAGGGTAGAATAGGCGCAGTCTGATAGTTTTGAGAAAATCTCTTCTATAAACTGGTTTTCATTCCGCTTTTTCCGGTACAAAAAAATAGGACTACTGCCCGATTGGGTTTCGTATAATCAAACACCATATATCTATGTTTTCCATTTACATTCTCACCCATAACGAAGAAGTTGATATTGCCGCCTGTGTGGAATCGGCACTTCTATCCGATGATGTGATTGTGGTTGACTCCTACAGTAGCGATCGCACAGTAGAGATTGCTTCTCGTTATCCAGTGCGCGTGGTTCAGCATCAATTCGAGAGCCATGGTAAACAAAGAACTTGGATGCTAGAAAATATCGAGACTAAATACGATTGGGTTTATATTCTCGAAGCAGATGAAAGGATGACACCCCAACTGTATGCAGAATGTCTGCGTGCCACGCAACAACAGGAATTTACTGGTTTTTATGTGGCCGAAAGAGTTATGTTTATGGGAACTTGGATCCGTCGCAGCACCCAGTATCCCCGTTATCAAATGCGTCTATTTAGAAAAGATCAAGTCTGGTTTAGCGATTATGGTCACACGGAAAGGGAAGAATGTCGAGGAAAAACCTCTTTTTTAGAAGAAACCTATCCCCACTATACCTGTAGTAAAGGTTTAAGTCGTTGGATTGAAAAACATAATCGTTACTCTACCGATGAAGCAGCAGAAACCCTACATCAGTTGGCTAACGGGGGTGTTAGTTGGAAAAATTTATTTTTTGGTGAAACCGAAGTAGATAGACGGAGAGCTTTAAAAGATTTATCCCTACGATTGCCTTTTCGTCCCTTGGTTCGTTGGTTTTATATGTATTTTATCCTAGCAGGAATTCTCGATGGTAAAGCTGGTTTTGCTTGGTGTACTTTGCAAGCTTTTTATGAGTATTTGATCCTCTTAAAAGTAGCGGAAATGAAACAGGGTTTACCCACTCCCCCCGAAGTTAGAAATCGTTTTCATACCCCGCAAAATGGTAACAATAGTAATTCCCATAGGTCTGGTTTCGTCTCCCTAAAAGGAAAAGCCGATTAACATTTAACCATGATTAATCAGCCGGCAATCACCTAACAACAACCTAGGGACAAAAAACAATGCCAGTCCACCTACTCAGTGGTTAATTTTCACGGGGAATATAGACGGAAGACTTCACCCGATAGTTACTTGACTGGTATCGACGCTGGTTGCTCCATGAACTTTACTGGCAATTGCTACCATTTTATTTAAAGTCGCCTGATTGGAAACCTTGCCTTTTAGTACAACTTTACTACCAGTTTGGGCGACCCACAATTTGTCCTCATCGGCTAAATCCGGTGTCTCGTCAAAAGCTAAAACTACTCGTTTAGCTAGTCCGCTTTCGTCGTATTTTCCGTCTAATCCGACTCTTTCGGGGGGAATACCCGCAGCAGCGGCTTTACCTGCGATCGCACTAGCGGCATCGGCCGGTTTATCTAAGCCAAAAATTCTTTTTAACCAATCCATTGCTAACACTCCTGATTGAGTTCTAAAACCCCAATTTCTTTAACAGAGATTTGGTGGAAACGATGTGTCGATCTAATCCTAAACGATCAGGACTGACTCCCACCGCTAAAGCGACTAATTGGGAAAAATGTAACACGGGTAAACCTAAACTTCGACCGATCGCTTTTGCCACTTCCGGTTGTCGGGAATCAAGATTAAGATGGCATAAAGGACAAGGGGTGACTAAACAATCGGCCCCCGCTGCCATGGCCTCTAAAATGTGTTTTCCTGCCATTTGGAAGGATTGGGTGGTGGCATAACTGGACAGGGGCCAACCACAGCATTGAGTGCGTCCTTGATAATAAATCGGATTCGCTCCCACGGTCCGAAAGACATTTTCTAGGGATTCCGGCTGAAAAGGATTATCGTAGGGGAGAGTATCCTGGGCCCGCAGGAGATAACAACCATAAAAACTGGCACAATTTAAGCCTGATAAGGGACGAACCACCTTGGCCGCCAGATTATCTAAGCCATAATCGCCGACAATTGCCCAGAGTAGGTGCTTAACCGTCGTCGTACCTTGGTAGGGGGAACAATGTTCTTTCTGTAAATAATTATTAACTTCCTCAACATAATTGGGATTATTATGCTTTGCTTCCTTCAAGCGCTCATCCACATGACCGATCACTCCTTGACAGGTGCTACAGTGAGTCAACAGGGGTAAATTGAGGGCTTCCGCTAGGGCAATATTGCGCGCGTTGACGGCATCTTCCAAGAGTTGCGAATCTTCCTTATAGGTTCCCGAACCACAACAGGCAGCTTTTTTGAGTTCGACTAAATTAATCCCCAAAGCTTCCGTCAGGGCTGCCGTGGATAAGTATAGTTCCCGACAGGCACCTTGAGCGACACAACCGGGAAAATAAGCATACTGGAGATTGTTGACTGTCATGGATTCTAGGAAATTACTACTCATTACCTATCTACCATCTTGCCCCCCTTCCCCCCTGTCATTACTAAAGTCATGGAATTTCTTAATAGACAGTCTTTTGTGAGCTGCTCCCAACAAGTGTATGGTAGTTTGCCCCTAGAAATAATATCCCAAAAGGAGGAGGGCCATCTCAACAGTATAATGGCTCTCCTTGAGAAAATTTGTTGTCCTGAGGAGTCGGTTGTACAAATGGGAATCTGCCCGGTCAAGAGGTGATTTATTGGTAGAATTGAGAGTGCATCCGAGAAATTACGGCGAGAAACCCTATTTTGTCTGCTTACGCCGCTTGGGGGAGGGTGATGACAGCATCAAAGTCCGCACGGCTAGGGAAAATCGAGAGAACCCGGTCTAGTTGGGTTAATTCAAAGATAATCTTGACTGAAGGTGGAATAGAACAGATATTGAAGGATTTTTCTTGACTTTGAGCCAGACGAAAGGCGGTAACTAAAGCCATTAATCCGGCACTGTCGAGGAATTCCACCCTACTCATGTCCACGAGAAAAGTGATAGAGCTATTCTGGTTCACCAGATTGGTGAGCTGCTCTTGAAATTCTAGGACGTTAGCGGCGGTAATATAGCCACTTGGCTCAAATAGAGCAATTTCTGGGACTTTTACAGGACTTTTCATGGCTGGGCTTTGAAATTCATAAATGAACCTTTTAACTGGAAATCAGATACCGCTATTATGTCCTAACTTTCTGAGTTTGTAACCTTGATCTTGATCAATTTTCCCTTTCCTGAAAAGATTAATCTTTTTTTAATCTTGACCCCTACAGGGAGGAACCAATTTTAGGTTAACCTTAGGGTTTAAGTAGTAAAGAGGAACAGTGATCAGGACTGACTAGAGTGAACATCAGGGGAAAGTCGTTAGGTTTAAGCTCTAACTCCGAATAACTAATGATGACCCAGAATTATACTGGTATTTTTGCTAAAATAAAGTAAAGCAGGATACAGAAACTAGATTTATTGAGCTAGAGTAAGGAAATTGTGGATACCCAGCCGACTATCCGCCAATTAGTGGAAAAAGCCCTATATTATCGTCAAATCACGCCAGAAATTGAAACCGGAATTAATGAACTCCTCGCTCGTCTTGGCTACGTTTCTGATGTGGATTACGAGGCCCTCGAGTTGCTCATGGATGAAATGGACGAAGGCCGGATTAATCTCGTTCCGCGTCGGTAATTTCAGTTATCAGTTATCAGTTATCAGTTATCAGTGGTGAGTTTTCAGTTCACTGATGGCCTTTCGATTCCTGTTCTGCAATGGACGGGGTTATAAGGGATGATTTAGCGATCACCCGATCGAACCGGACCTAGTAACGAAGAACCTGACTGATCACTGATTACTGATTACTGTTTACTGATTACTGATTACTGATCACTGATTACTGAACAATCCCCCAAAACCCAATTTCCCCAAATTTCCCCAAATTAATATAATTAACTTCAGGCCTTCTCCTAACCTGATTTTTTCCATGATTCCTTTAACTCTTAATCTTTTGCAAGGTTCCGTTACTTTTCGTTTCAGTCCCAGTGCTGCTCTGGATTTGCAAAGGGAAATTAACATTTTACTCGATCGCCTGAAAGCGATCGCCAGTAATGTCTCTAGTGGGGGTAAACCCCAACCCCAAAAACCGCTGGAATATCAGCACACTGGTGATGTGTTTCTGGAAGTGTTTTGTAATCCCAATATTTATCCGAATCCTTTTTCGGCTAAAGTTTTGTTAACGGTTCGTGATGATCGCCTACGCTTAACCACAGAAGCAGAATTAACCCGTGTGATCGAAGATTTAGAGCGTTATCTCGACCAAAATAGTTAGAAGTGGGGGATTTTTGGGGTTTCGACCTTTCCTTGTCGTCCCACCTCTCCCCATCTGACTATTCTTCTCTAGCTTGCCATGTTACCGACCGATTTATTGATTTCCCGTCAAAATGGCGAGACAATTATTCCCAAACGCTTACCGATCGCTGCTGATTATCTGGCGCTCGCTCAAGAACAAATCAGCTGTTTTCAGGAAAGTATCGGTGAAACTAAGGGAGAATTAAGCCAAAAACTCCTAATCTTGGAGGGAGACAGTCCCGATTATAAAATTAAACGGGGATTTGCTCACCTATTAACCAATCATTTTGCCACCTTTGAGATTATTAGTCCCTTAGAACCGCAGGAATTAAGAAAAAGAGTTTTTGAACAAGCGGCTAACTTTGTTCCTATTCCCCAAAATCGATCGCTAATTCTGGAGAAAATTGCCCAGCAACTCAGCCAAGAATTAAATCAAGAAATTTTTCCAGTAGCTCTAGAAAAAGGACTTTATGCTGATTTAGCGGAGAATAAAATTCTCACTCAATTTGATGCTCCCACCCCCGAAAACTTAATTCATCGTTTTAACCTCTCGCAAATTCAAGGGATTTTTTATCGGGCCAGTTATTTAATTATCAACGTCCACCGCAATGATCCGGGGGAATATAAATATCTCTTTCGCTATCTAAAACTATTTCGTTTAATGACTTATATCGAAGGGGATGCCGACACGGGATTTACTATTACTATCGATGGTCCCACCAGTTTATTTAAAGCTAACAGTCGTTATGGCATTGAAATCGCTAAATTAATTCCTGCCTTACTCCATGTCACTCACTGGAATTTGAAGGCACAATTACAGTATAAAGATTCCTATACAGGAACTATTAAAAAACAACAGTTTAATCTAGAGGATAACTGTGGTCTGGTGTCCCACTATTCCCCGGGTAAACCCTACGACAGTATGTTAGAGGAATCTTTCGCTAAACGTTGGTTACAGTTAAAAACTGAATGGCAGTTAGAAAGGGAAGTGGATTTAGTGCCTTTACCCGGAGGAGTGATGATTCCGGATTTCCGTTTAGTGCATCCCGATGGTCGCGTTTTTCTCCTCGAAATTGTTGGTTATTGGCGACCAGAATACCTACAAAAGAAATTTTTACAGGTCAAATCGGCCCAAGCAAACAATCTAATTTTAGCCGTATCGGAACGGTTAAATCTAGAAAAAGCCGGAGTTAAATTTCAAAATCTACCCGCTCAGGTTATCTGGTTTAAAGATAAATTATCACCCCAAGCAGTGTTAGAAGTTTTAAATTAAAAGGTTAAGAAGCTAAAAGCGGAAGTATGATTTAATACTCCCGCTTCGGTTTAATCAGACTAAGTTAACTTTTTCGCTTAAGACCAGACAATGAGTGCTACATCATTGAGCAATGGCAGGACTGATGGACACTTTCACCACTTTATTTTTTTCTTCTTCCGCTTTCGGGAGGGTGAGGTTGAGAATGCCATCTTTGTATTCAGCAGCCACGTTAGTGTTATCAACCTGAACCGGTAGAGGAATAACCCGATGGAATTTACCATAACGGAATTCAGTGCGGGTAAATCCTTCCTCTTCGGTTTTAATTTCCGATTTTCTTTCACCATTAATGGTCAGACTATCGGCTGTTACTTCCACGTTGAGGTCTTTGGCTTCCATACCGGGTATTTCCAGTTTAAGCTGAACTGCCTCTGGCGTTTCGGTCATTTCCGCAGCTGGGATGAAGGATAACCCCATTTTTTCGCCATTGCCTACATCAGTCGGCACAATACGATCCAACAAGCGATTCATTTCTTTCTGTAGGCTTTCTACTTCTCTGAAAGGTTCCCAACGTATAAGTGCCATATAAGTCACCTCCGAAGTTTTCTTAAGGCTAGAGATGTTGGTTTATCTCTACACTTTTAGGATAGATAAAAGATTCTCTGACCGGGGTAGGGTTTTCGGTATTGAGTTTTTCCAGATTCCCGTACTATCTCCTAAACTAGAGCTAGGTTAGGAAGTTTTTCCAGGAGAAGTGGGAAGTGGGGAGTTTTCTCAGTGAACTGATAACTGATAACTGATAACTGATGACTGATAACTGATAACTGATAACTGATAACTGATAACTGATAACTGATAACTGATAACTGATAACTGATAACTGATAACTGATAACTGATAACTGATAACTGATAACTGAGCAAACCCTAATTATCTACTGATGAATAATTAAACTTTCTAAACTGGTTTGTAAATCTTGGGTTAATTGTGATACGGCCGAACGTCGATCGCTTTTATAATCGGCATAGCGCTCGGATACGGAAATAGGTTGACCGATAGTTATTATCGCTTTTTGTTGACCAATCTGGGGACGAAAAAAGGGATTACCTCCCTTAATTCTTGTTACTAAATCCCAGAGTAATAAAATTGTCTCGGCAAATCTTTCTACAGTGGGTTTTTCTTTGACATAATAACCAGTTACTGACACAAAACTTTCCACAATTCTCATGTGCCACATTTTTAAATTAGCTTCATCAGCCAGGCGATCAGCTAATCCTAATTCAAGGGGAGAAATAGAATGAGTGGGTTTTAATTCTTCCCGATAAATGCGTTCCCATCCTGCCTGTTCCAAACGACGACAGCGATCGATTACATTACCATTAGGAGAAATATTAAAATACTTTTCTACGGTTTGTAGGGCCACATCTAATAAATTGGCTAAACGTTTAGCTAGGGTTTCATTTGGATCATCACCATTGGCAGGCACTACAGGCAAAGATTGATAGTAGAAATCTCGATAAAAATCCTCCATTAAGGATAATAATCTTTCTCCTAACCGAAAAAGACGCTCGTATAAAACCCTTTCTTCTAAGGATGAATTTGGGATTATTTCTAAACCGCTATCGTTTTCTAAATTAGTTAAAATTCGCTCGATTTCTTGCCACACTGGAGTCAGATAAAAATACTGAATACCAATGGGTAAAATAATTACTTCCTGCTGTTGTTTAGCTTTTCTGACATCATCCACCCCCCAAAAAGCCAATTGAGAAATACCCGGTTCAATCGCACTCACAAGCTCATTATGTCCGTTAGTTGCCCCTTCCGGAGCGGCGGCTAAAGGATAATCTCCTTCTAATAATAAACGACGAGCCGAACGCAATCCGACTAAATCAGCTTTTCCCCGTTGAATTGGTGTGCCACCTAACTTAGAATATAACCATCCTACCCTTTCTCCCGCCCATAAAGGAATCCCTCGATCGTACATAAAATGAGCGTGAATTGGATTGTTTAATTTTATTCCTAACTCTTGGGCTTTTTTGGGTACTAATTTCCACAAAAGATAGGCCATACAGTAGGGATCGTTAATACTGGGATGACGAAAAGCAAGCAGTAAACGGACTTTTTTCTCTTGACTTTTTTGATAAAATGTGATTAAAGTTTCTAGATTAGCGGCCGAAATTTCCCTTAAGTTGGTTTTAGTTTGTAACCAGAGAGGTAAAAAGATTTGACATCCCTTTAAAAGCAAGAGATTAAGGTCAGGAGGGATAAATTCTAGAGGAGGTTGTGCGCCCAAAGATAGATTAGACATATAAGAAGTAGTCGTGCCAAATAAATTTCCTAGTTGAGACAGTTATCAGTTATCAGTTATCAGTTATCAGTTATCAGTTTTCAGTTCACTGTTTACTGTTTACTGTTTACTGTTTAAGAAAGAATCCAAGAAAACTCTGATCAATAATTACCCACTGGTCAAAAGGTAATCACAGCAGCAAACAGGTGTCACGCCAGATTTCAAATAGACTGGGATTACAGGCTCCCTCAACCGTGAAAGGAGAAATTAACCGACTTTGAGCGAGGAGGAACAGGAGCAGTTTACCTCCTCACCTAAACAAATACAGCTATACTATCCCCATTTCTCGCAAACGAGCCGCCAGTTGTTGAGAACGCTGTCTTTCCGCTTCCAGAGCTTGCTGAGTAGCATTTAATTGCTCCTGGGCTGCAGCCGCTTGCTCCTGTGCTGCAGCCGCCTGCTCCTGGGCTGCCGCCGCTTGTTCCTGAGCCGCAGCCGCTTGTTCTTGGGCTGCAGCCGCTTGCTCTTGTGCCGCTTCTTCCGGCAAGGGGATTAAATTGCCTTCTGGGTCATAAAATCTGGCCCAGATTGCCGTTTCTCGGTCAATAGTGCCTTCCCAAGTTCCCAACCAATAGCCTAAGGTTTCGCACCATAACCAGCCGCGCTCGTTTCGTTCTAAAGAATGGTAGCGTTGGTCGGCCCCTAAATGCCATCCTTGTAAAGAATTGGCATCAAAAGGATCGTAGATGAAATAATCTGGCGTGCGGAAGGTTCCCTCATAAATGGCTTTTTTTCGCACTTTATCAGTCCTAGCGGTACTAGGAGAGGTTAATTCCACGATAACGTCGGGATAACGTCCTTCTTCTTCCCAAATTACCCAACCCTGTCGCTCTCTCGTGCCATCGACATTGAGGACAGCGAAGAAATCGGGACCGCGAAAATCGCGATTTTTCGCCTGTTCGCGGCTGAAATAAATAAACATATTGCCACCCGTGTAGAAGTCGTCTCGCTCGCCGTAACCCTGCTGTAGGGAGCGAATCAGGACATTCATGGCAATGCGGTGTCGGTTGCTTTCCAAGGGTTCACCATCATCAAAAATTAAGTCTGTGGGGGGTGGGGGGGGTTCCCAGAAGTCCTCGAAATCTTCTCCTATCAGTGCCGGAGAGGTGGCAGTTTCGTCGCTTTTGGCAATCGTCATTTTTTCGGCCTCTCTAGGTGGGAGTTTCCAGATTTTTGCTGATTATTGCTCCCATTTTACATCAGAATTTAGGAGTCAGGAGATAGATTTTAGGAGTTGAGAAAATTATCTTCGCTTAACAATGATCAAAACTTTTCTTCTGGGTGCGTTACATTGGGCTAACACATCCGACTAATATCCTTAAGCTAACCAAAAAACTTGGCTTTATCTTTAACTAATTTTGTCCCGATTCCGGCGGCAATGACTTCGGAGAGAATGCTAATTAAACGATAGATAGCAACGGTGACAAGTACGTTAGCGGCGGGAAACTTTTCTGTGTCTAAAAGTGCGATCGCTGTGGCTTCAAAAACTCCTAATCCCCCCGGCGCTCCGGGGACAACTAAACCCAATAACCAGGCAAAACTAAAGGTTCCTAAGAGGGGTAATATCTGAGCGGGGGTAATCATTTTTAATACCATCCAAGCTAAAATAAAACCCGCACCGCGCCACAATAAAAATCCGGTTTCACCCAAGAGAGGGACGAGAGGATATCTAGTTAAATAAACAGGTTCTTGAGTAATCTTTTTCTTTTGGCTAAGGATTTTGAGAGGATAATTTAAAAATTTGGGATGAATGCCGATTAAAATCAATCCTAAAACTAATATCTGTATCCCTAGACTGGCGCTAGATTTCATCCAACCTAAACCACTACCAATAACTGCTATGGCTAAGGCTGCACACACCAGTAATAAAAGTTCTAATAAAACGCTTAAACTAGCGGTTCCCCAATCACTTCCTGCTTTATTAATTGCCACAATGCGAGCATAAAAGTGGCCGATATTACCAGGTAGATATTTTCCTAAATTGGTAATCATATAGATGCCAATTCCTGTGGAGGGTTTAATCGGTTGTTGATAGCTTTTGAGTATCCATGTCCACACCCATCCTGCCCAAATTTGAGCGATAACTGTGGTTATAAGTGCCAAGAAAAGAAATAACCAACCGTGATTTTCAATTCTAACTGAGGTAACGTTATCCCAGTTATTTTTAAGATTGCTGAGAACAAAAAATAAGGTTCCCCCAATAATCAGCCAACGTAGAAACTTTTTCAGCATTTCGTTTTTTCCTTTATTCATTTTCTGGAGGAAACCAATCGAGATCAAGGAGATTTTCTAAACTGTAGGGACATTCCCCAGGGAAACTAACTTGATTATCGGTTTTTTCTCTAACATAATTTAAGGCTTTCTGATAAATGCGAGGTAATTCTTGAGTGAGATAATTGCGGAGATTAGTAGTTAAATAAGTATCGATCTGGTTTTTGAAATTGACAATTTCTGAGCGCCAATGACTACGATTATATTTTCTCTTGACTGTCCAAAATTGTAGCAGTAAACAATGTCTAATAATTTGCTCTAGCAAACTGGCAACACGAAACTTTTTTTCGTTTCCCAAATCTTCTAACTCCTCGATTAAGTTTTCTAAATCTAAAGCTTCATATCTTTTATTCTTCAAGAGTTCTATAGTTTCTTCTAACCAGAGAGAATCATCAATTTCGTAGAGAGTTTTTAAGTTGGGAATAACAGTCATTTTTTTATCTCCTTTATTCGTAAGGTGGTAGCCAATTAGGATCGAGAAGTTCTGCTAAACTGTAGGGACAAATATCGGGAAAGTTAACTTGATTGTTAGTTTTTTGACGAACGTATCGCACTGCATCTTCATAGATATTATCAAACTCTTGCTCCAGATATTTACGAAGATTTGTGGTTAAATAACGTTTTAGTTTATCTTTAAAACTCACTATCTCTGCTTTCCAATGAGCTTGGTTATATTCTCTTTCCCTTGTCCAAAATTGTAATAATAAACAATGTCTAATAATTTGCTGTAAAAAACTAGCAACACGAAACTTTTTTTCGTTTCCCAAGTCTTCTAACTCCTCGATTAAGTTTTCTAAGTCTAAAGCGTCAAATCTTCTCGCTTTCAAAAGTTCTATAGTTTCTTCTAACCAGAGAGAATCATCAATTTTGTAGAGAGTTTTTAAGTCGGGAATAACAGTCATTTTTTATCTCCTTGATGATAAGATGGTAGCCAATTAGGATCGAGAAGTTCTTCTAAACTGTAGGGACAAGTATTGGGAAAGTTGACTTGATTGTTGGTCTTTTTTCTCGCATAACGGAGTGCCTTCTGATAAATATTATCAAATTCTTGTTCTAAATATTTCCGTAAACTTGCCGTTAGGTAGGTATTTAATTGATCTTGAAAATTTACCAGTTCTGCTTGCCAATGACTTTGATTATATTCTCTTTCCCTTGTCCAAAATTGCAGTAACAAAGCATGACGAATAATTTGCTGTAAAAAACTAGCAACACGAAACTTTTTTTCGTTTCCCAAGTCTTCTAACTCCTCGATTAAATTATCTAAATCTAAAGCGTCAAATCTTCTCGCTTTCAAGAGTTCGATGGTTTCTTCTAACCAGAGAGAATCATCAATTTCGTAGAGAGTTTTTAAGTCGGGAATAACAGTCATTTTTTATCTCCTTTATTCGTAAGGTGGTAGCCAATTAGGATTGAGAAGTTCTTCTAAACTGTAGGGACAAGTATCAGGGAAAGTAACTTTATTCTTTGTCTTTTTCCGCACAAAGAAAAGTGCATCTTCATAAATGCTAGTTAATTCATTTTGTAAATAATTACGGAGATTGGTGGTTAAGCCTCTTTTTAGCTGAATTTGAAAGTTGACTATTTCTAACTCCCAGTGATCCTGATTATATTCTCTTTCCCTTGTCCAAAATTGTAGGAGTAAAAAATGTCTGATAATTTGCTCTAATAAACTGGCAACACGAAACTTTTTTTCGTTTCCCAAGTCTTCTAACTCCTCGATTAAATTATCTAAGTCTAAAGCGTCAAAATTTTTAGCCTTGAGCAGTTCTATAGTTTCTTCTAACCAGAGAGAATCATCAATTTCGTAGAGAGTTTTTAAGTCGGGAATAACAGTCATTTTTTATTTCCTTGATTGTCAGATGGTAGCCAATTAGGATCGAGAAGTTCTTCTAAACTGTAGGGACAAGTATCGGGAAAGTTGACTTGATTATCAGTTTTTTTACGAACGTATTGCACGGACTCAAAGTAAATTTGCTCAAATTCCTGTTCTAGGTATTTGCGAAGATTTGTGGTTAAATAGCGCTGTAACTGATATTGAAAACTTATTATCTCTGCTTGCCAATGAGCCTGATTATATTCTCTTTCCCTTGTCCAAAATTGTAATAATAAACAATGTCTGATAATTTGCTGTAAAAAACTAGCAACACGAAACTTTTTCTCGTTTCCCAAGTCTTCTAACTCCTCGATTAAATTATCTAAGTCTAGCGCTTCAAAATTTTTAGCCTTGAGCAGTTCTATAGTTTCTTCTAACCAGAGAGAATCATCAATTTCGTAGAGAGTTTTTAAGTCGGGAATAACAGTCATTTTTTATTTCCCCTAGAATTGGCAATAGTGACCAGTTAAACCGATCACTACAGCTTTTATATACTAGATGATTTTAGCGGAGCGCAGACCGAAAAAGAGACCGAGGGCAATTCCGGTAAAAACGATCAGATAACCCGCTAAAGCAGCAACAGCTAACACAGACATGGTGAAAATCTCCCAAGTAATTTAATCTTTTTTAGCATTGTACCGTTATTCTTGCCCTTCCCCTTCCTCGTCTTCCATATCTTCCCCAAAGCGCTGCTGGGGGGGAATTGCGGCGACAATTGCCTCGATTACCTTGCCGACTGGAACAATTTCTAAGCCCACATCTTCGGGATAAACTTGACCTCTGGGGACAATTGCCCGTTTAAAGCCCAATTTCGCCGCTTCTTTTAATCTTAGTTCCATTTGCGACACTAAGCGCACTTGTCCGCCTAATCCCACTTCCCCGATTAAGACTGTGCGCGGATCCACGACTCGATCGCGAAAACTGGCGACAACAGCGATCGCAACTCCCAGATCCGCCGCCGGTTCTTCCACTCCCAACCCTCCTGCGGAAGCAACATAGGCATCTAATTTCGATAAAGGAATGCCGACGCGCTTTTCTAAAACAGCGAGAATTTGCTGTAATCGGTTGTATTCTATGCCAGTAGTCGATCTTCGCGGGGAAGCATAGCTGGTAGGGCTAACTAATGCCTGTAACTCCACCACAATCGGGCGTGTACCTTCACAGGCTACCACCGTCGCCGTACCGGGGGAAAATTCGTCGCGATTGCCTAAAAACAATTCTGAGGGGTTTTCCACTTCCACCAAACCGTGGTCCACCATCTCGAAAATACCGATCTCATGGGTTGCCCCAAAACGGTTTTTCACGGATCTTAAGAGACGATGGGAGGCATAGCGATCGCCTTCAAAATATAACACCGTATCGACCAAATGTTCCAAAACTCGCGGACCAGCGATCGCCCCTTCTTTAGTCACATGACCGACAATTAATAAAGTAATATTCTCCCGTTTTGCCACCTGCATCAAGGCGGAGGTACATTCGCGAACTTGGGCGACGGATCCCGGTGCGGAAGTTAACGCCCCAAAATAAAGAGTTTGAATACTGTCAATTACCGCCACCTGTGGGCGTAAAGATTCTAATTCCCGCAAAATTTCCTCTAAATCGGTTTCTGGCAGAACGTAGAGATGATTATCGAGTTCTGCGGTTGATTCAGAGGCTTTGTTCTCCTTGCCATTGCCGTTATTTTCCGACTCCACGGGAACCACTCCCACCCCCAAACGGGCAGCCCGCAGTTTAATCTGTTGTCCCGATTCTTCGGCAGAAACGTAGAGGATGCGCGGTAATCTTTGGGCGAGTTGGTTGGTAACTTGCAGTAAAAGCGTCGATTTGCCGATACCCGGATCGCCGCCGATTAGTACAAGAGAACCGGGAACAATGCCACCACCGAGAACGCGATCGAATTCCCCGTAACCAGAGGGAAAACGTTCCTGTTCATACTGGGTAATTTCCGAGAAGCGCACCGAGATGCGCGGTTGCGGGTTGCGTTGTCCTTTGCCGTTATTTGGGCGACTATTTTGCCATCCTGGGCGATTTCCCGCCGGATTATTGCCACCAGCCATTACTTGTTCTTCTAGCGTCCCGTAGGTGTCACAACTGGGGCATTTTCCCAACCATTGGGGAGATTCCGCCCCACAAGCGCTACAGATATATATTGTTCGCGATTTCGCCATGTTTTTTAAGAAAAGTTGAAGAAAAGCGGTTTGAGGATCAATTCTCTTGTCAAATTTGATTAAGTATGATAACGGGGAAGGAAGACCCTAAAGTTATTGATAATTGTCATAAAAGAAATAAAATAGGAAATTTAGGCTTAATGATAACGGCCAAAGGATATTCTATAAACAGGAACGCTCGTTATTTAACTTTAAAATTCATCACACTATTTAACTAAGGAGTGTTAATTCAGTTGGAGAACCAAAAGGAAAAAATTCTCGTTGTTGATGATGAAGCCAGCATCCGTCGTATCTTAGAGACTCGTTTGTCGATGATTGGTTATGAAGTCGTCACCGCCGCCGACGGCGAGGAAGCTTTAGAAACCTTCCGCACCGCTGAACCCGATTTAGTGGTTTTGGATGTGATGATGCCGAAATTAGACGGTTACGGTGTCTGTCAGGAACTCCGCAAAGAATCGGATATTCCTATCATTATGTTAACCGCTTTGGGCGATGTGGCCGATCGAATTACCGGGCTAGAATTGGGCGCGGATGACTATGTAGTTAAACCTTTTTCTCCCAAAGAACTCGAGGCGCGGATTCGTTCGGTGTTGCGTCGGGTGGAGAAAAATGGCGCTCCGGGGATTCCTAGTTCCGGTGTGATTCATATCGGTTCCATTAAAATCGATACCAATAAACGCCAAGTTTATAAGGGGGATGAACGCATCCGTCTGACTGGTATGGAATTTAGTTTACTGGAATTATTGGTCAGTCGCTCGGGAGAAGCTTTTTCCCGCTCGGAAATCCTTCAGGAAGTTTGGGGTTATACCCCCGAACGTCATGTGGATACGCGGGTGGTAGATGTGCATATTTCCCGTTTACGAGCCAAATTAGAAGATGATCCCAGCAATCCTGAGTTAATTCTCACCGCTAGAGGTACAGGCTATCTTTTCCAGCGGATTTTAGAACTAGACGAGGAATAGTTCTCAGCTATGGCACCAGCTGATCCCAATCGTATTTTAAGACTGTTACCCCTGTTCGCCGGCATCGTCGGGGGTACGGTATTAATGTTTAATCGTTTTGCCACTGCCGATTTAACCCCATCGCAAGCGCGTTCCGATGTGATGGGAGTGATTTTGAGTGGGGTTTTAATTTTGGTGGGTTTAATCTGGCAAAGAGTTCAACCCCGCTTACCGGATGCTGTGGAATTAATCGGGCGCGAAGGTCTGGAATTTGCCCCAGATTTACCAGAACCGGTTAAAATTGAGCTTGCTTGGGCTTCCCATTTACTTTTAACTAACACCGTGACAAAATCTCTGATCGTTTATTATCAGGGAAAAGTTTTATTACGTCGCGGTATCTTAAGCCAGAATTCTGAAGTTAAAGTTAGTAATATTATCAAAAGAGTTTTAGAAACCGGTAAAGCCGTCTATTTAGTTAATTTAAATTTATATCCCGCTAAAATCGAGTTTGACTATTTGCCAGAAAACACCCAAGGCTTAATCTGTCAACCCATCGGTAAGGAAGGGGTGTTAATTTTGGCGGCAAATGCACCGCGCAGTTATACTAAACAAGATGAAATTTGGATCGAGGGAATTGCTGATAAATTAGCCAACACTTTCAGTCAGTTTTAGATGATTTCAGTTTTGTTGTTTCATTAATTCTTTTAAATCTTCCACTGACTCAACAGTATTGATTTTGACTACCCAAGACATTGCCAATTTATCCACTTAATCATCTTTTCTAAGTAGGGAGGCACAATTATTTGTAGGATGGGTTAGCGGTAGCGTAACCCATGCGGGCGTTGGGTTTCATGCTTCAACCCAACCTACGTTCATCTTATATTTAATTCCACCAGTTTTTGAAAAATGATATTAGTATAGCTCAAATTTTACGCAAATACATTAAGCGACTACCAAAAACACAAGAGTGACTGGCAATTGTATCGCTTCATTGCCGCGATGCAAATTCCCCACCTGCCTAGGTGTCCGGGTGGGGACTGACGCGGAATTGTTCACCCTAATTGCGGTAAACCCATACTATAGTTCTGGACTCTGGCGTTGAGATTATAGCTAATTTCGCCTTTTTGCAGGAGAGAACGGATAAAATGTTCTAGATCTGAACCGATGCGACGGAGATTATATTCGCTCAGTTCTTCCCCATTGTAGGACTCTACCAATTCATCAAACTTACTATAAACCTTATTGAGAGCCACTTCTTCCCAATTAAATTCATTATCGGGATCCACATCAAGAGTCAAAACATTGTTACTCTCGATCAATTGATTATTTTTTACTTCAGCCGTATAAATGCGAATATGACGGGTCGTGGATTTTAACAGCATGGAATCTTCAGGGTAAGTTAGACGCTATGTCTAAGATTTTGCCATGATTTGCGGCAATGGGGAAATGGGAAGTTTTTTTCAGTGTTGCCAAAGGCACGGCGTAGCCGTCCAGTAAACAGTAATCAGTAATCAGTGAAAAGACAGCACTGTTACTGTCACCTAATATACTGCTCACTTAACACCCCCACTGATAACTGGTAACTGGTAACTGGTAACTGGTAACTGAGATGGCTGTCTCCCGAACAATGTTTACGGATCGACCAGAAACGTGATACTATAATAGATTGCAGTGTTTAAGCAGAGATCACGAGTCCTATGGCCTTAACCCAGACCAAAAAACAAGAACTAATCAGCCAATATCAGGCCCACGAAACCGATACAGGATCATCGGAGTTACAAGTAGCTTTCTTAACCGAGAGAATCAACCAACTGACCGAACACCTGAAAGCTAACCCGAAAGACCACGCTTCCCGCCGGGGATTACTCCAGATGATCGGTCGTCGTCGGGGACTGTTAACCTATATTCAGAAGAAAGATCAACAACGTTATCAAACCCTGATCGGTCGTCTCGGAATTCGCCGTTAAGCTTACCCCCCTTGCATCCCTACCATGGCCTCTGAATCGAAATCGACGGAGAAAAAAGAGCGTCTTCCCTTTGAGCCGCGCCAAAATAAGCGAAAAACCCCGAAAATTGCCCCTAGTCCCGTGCCACCGCCGATAAAGACTCGCTCCGAGGAAACCAGCTTAAAGGCAATTCCGCAAGCGGTCAGTCAACGGATGGCCAAACGGATGGCGGTATTTTGTGGCATTCCGACAGTATTGGGGATAACTTCCTTTTTTGGCTTCTACTGGATTATTAGCCACAATCTTCTCGAAATCCCTTCCTACGTCGCCATGCTCGTCAGTTTAAGCCTATTTGGTCTAGGTTTTATCGGTCTGAGTTATGGCATCTTCTCCGCTTCTTGGGACGAGGATCGGGTGGGGGATTGGCTAGGATGGCAAGAATTTCAAGCTAATTTTGGCAGAACGATCGCCGCTTGGCGGTCCGGCAAAAAAGAAGTGGAAGAAAAATAGATAACCTCTAGAAATCGTCAACAATAGAGATTAAAGGAAACAATAAAAGGTTAATGCCATGATTGTTGTCATGAAAGTTGGTTCCCCGGAAATTGAAATCGAGCGCGTCGGTGCCGAATTCGAGGCATGGGGATTAAGTCCCGAGAAAATCGTCGGTAAGCATAAAGTTGTCATCGGTTTAGTCGGAGAAACCAGGGAATTAGACCCCCTACAAATCCAAGAATTAAGCCCTTGGATCGAAACCGTCCTACGAGTCGAACAACCCTTCAAACGCGCCTGTTTAGAATACCGTCACGGGGAATACAGCGAGGTTTTAGTCCCCACTCCTAACGGTGTTATCCCCATCGGCAGAAATCATCCCGTTAGCATTGTCGCCGGCCCCTGTTCGGTGGAAAATGAGGCGATGATTGTGGAAACTGCCAAACGAGTGGCGGCAGCCGGAGCGCAATTCCTCCGGGGTGGTGCCTACAAACCCCGCACTTCTCCATACGCTTTCCAAGGTCACGGGGAAAGCGCCTTAGAATTACTAGCAGCGGCTAGAGATGCCAGTGGTTTGGGTATTATCACGGAAGTAATGGACGCGGCGGATCTCCCTAAGATTGTCGAAATAGCCGACGTGGTACAAGTGGGGGCCCGCAATATGCAGAATTTTTCCCTCCTGAAAAAAGTTGGAGCGCAACCGAAACCAGTCCTACTCAAGCGCGGCATGGCGGCCACTATTGAAGATTGGTTGATGGCGGCAGAATATATCCTCGCGGCAGGAAATAGCAATGTTATTCTCTGCGAACGCGGTATCCGCACCTTTGACAGTAAATATACTCGCAATACCCTAGATTTATCCTGTATTCCCGTTTTAAGAACTTTAACCCACCTGCCGATCATGATCGATCCTAGCCACGGTACGGGTAAATGGGAATATGTACCGACCATGGCCATGGCTTCCCTGGCAGCCGGGGCCGATTCCTTGATGATTGAGGTGCATCCTAACCCGGCGAAGGCTCTATCTGATGGGCCGCAATCCTTGACCCCCGACCGATTCGATCGATTAACTCAGGAGTTAGCGGTCATTGGTAAGACGATCGGGCGTTGGCCCCAGGTTCCGGCACTGGTTTAATAAGATAATAAGGGGGTGAATCAACCCCCTTTTTTGGGCATAAATTTCGCTTTTCGGGGCAGTTATGGTGACAGTTCCTCTGGAGTTAAATACTGAGCAAATTAGGGGCGAAAAACGGGTTACTTTTTATCATCTCAGTTGGTTATCCTATCAGCAAATTTTACAGGCCCTAGGGGAAAATAATCGCGCCCATTTATTTTATGATCGTGGCACTTTAGAGATTACTATGCCCCTAGAAGAACACGAGTTTTATCGAGAATTAATCGGACGTTTTATCTATTTTTTGGTGTCTGAATTGGGTTTAAAAATTAAAAGTATGGGTTCCACAACTCTAGCTAGGGAAGATTTAGAACGAGGAGCAGAACCTGACAATGCTTACTATATTCAAAATCAAGCTAAAGTGCTAGGAAAAAGAATTAATTTAACTGAAGATCCGCCCCCAGATTTAGTGGTGGAAGTGGATATAACCCACACGGATATTAAT
>VYLK01000290.1_pt1 | contig 31658 bp, 27 predicted proteins | sample 5114321 | NCBI WGS metagenome assembly VYLK01 (sample SAMN12291792, study PRJNA351875) | freshwater metagenome | isolation source: freshwater lake | place: USA: Michigan, MSU2 Lake | collected 2011-08-16
GAGCCCCGATCAGCCCTGCTTGTCCATGTCGCGGGTAACCAGCGAGATGAAGTCGGCTTCAAAGTCTTCCAAATAGCCACCGATTGTGCCGGTTTGCTTTGCGGAGAAGTTGTAGATCATCACGGCTGGAATAGCAGCCACGAGGCCTGCAGCGGTAGCAAACAGCGCTTCAGCAATACCAGGTGCCACAACGGCGAGCGAGGTGGTTTGTGTGTTTGCGATAGCGATGAACGAGTTCATGATGCCCCAAACCGTACCGAACAAGCCGATGAACGGTGCGTTCGAACCGATCGAAGCCAAGAAGGTCATGTTAGAGCCCAGCTCTTCAAGGGCCTTGTTCTGCTCTGCGGTCATCGCGGAGCGGACACGCTCAATCAAATCACCGCGCGCATCGCGGTTGTTGTAGAGACCCGAGTCCTTAGCCTTTTGCAGCTCGCCATAGCCAGCAGCAAACATTTTTTTGGCAAAGCCGTCTGGTTGCTTCGAAAGCAATTGGGCAGCTTCTTCTGGGGACTTTGCTTTCTTGTAAGCCGCAACGAAATCAACAGTGCGCTTCTTGTTGCCGCGCATCACGATGATTTTTTCGAACATCAAGGCGATAGCGTATACGGCGCAAAGCAACAGGATGACCAAAACGATCTTGGACACCAATGGCGAATGCGCAATCATGTCCATCAAAGTGATATTTTGTTGACCGGCATTCTTGGCAGCTTCTGCAGCGGCAGCAGCGGCTTCGGCGGCACTAGGTGCAGCAGGTGCAGCAGCTGCGACAGCATTCACTGACTCAACAACAGCATTCGTGGTTTCAGCAGCAGCAGCAGCAACAGTTGCGTCAGCGGCGGGGGTGGCAGCGGTGTCAGCAGCACCGGCGGCTTGCAGAAGAGCAAACATGGTTTTCTGTATCCTCCAAAATCAGTCCCGGCGTTAACCTTTTTGTAACGAACGGGCTCCACCGGACTCCTAGCCGCCCTTTTACGTTTGTGGAAGGGGGCTATGCGCTAAATTGCCGCTGTCAGGCAGAAAATGTCTGTAGAAGATGCTTTTGTTAATGATTGAGTCTGGTTTTGTTACGGTTTTATAACCATTCGAGGCAAATTTAACTCAGTTTAGATCATATAATTCTGGCCGCCGATCCCTGAAAAAGCCCCAAGCTGCGCGGTGTCGGTCAAGAAATGTCAAGTCGATCGTGCCTGAGGCAATGCCTTCCTCTGTACGCGACAGATCTGCGATCAAATCTCCGCGATGATCGGCAATAAAGGACGATCCATAGAAGTGCTGATCATCTCCCAGCCCCTGTTCGACACCAATCCGATTTGCCGCAACAACCGGCATAATATTGCTAACTGCATGACCCTGCATAGCTCGACGCCAAGGATCGCGCGTGTCCAAAGTTCCATCATGAGGTTCTGACCCAATCGCGGTGGGGTAAAACAAGACCTCTGCCCCCAAGAGCGCCATAGCGCGGGCCGCTTCGGGATACCATTGATCCCAGCAAATGCCGACGCCAATTTTAGCGTAACGTGTGTTCCAGACCTTGAACCCAGAGTCGCCCGGCCGGAAGTAATATTTCTCCTGATAGCCTGGACCATCCGGAATGTGGCTCTTCCGGTAGGTGCCCAGCGCTGTACCGTCAGCATCGAGAATAACCACACTATTGAAATAGCGTGGTCCTTCGCGTTCAAAAATCGAAACAGGAATCACAACGCCTAACTCTGCGGCGATAGGCTGCAACTGGGTGACACAAGGATGCTCTAGGGCAGGATAGGCGGTGGCGAACCAACGCTCGTCTTGGGTGGTGCAAAAATAAGGCCCTTGGAACAATTCTGAGGGCAGAATAATCTGGGCGCCGGCTGATGCGGCTTGGCGGATCAGGGCAATGGTGCGATCAATATTGTCTTGTAGATCAGAGCTATAATGAGTCTGGAGAGCAGCGAGGTTCACAAGGCGTGGCATTTTAGGCTGGCTCCTGCTGAGTGATACAATGGAAGCTCCCGCCACCGGTCAGAATGGCGGTGCTTTGAATGCCGACAACGCGGTGATGTGGGAATGCCTCCGCTAATCCGCGTAACGCTGCATCGGCTGAAGCAGTGCCATAATGCGGCATAACCACACTGGCGTTACCAATAATAAAGTTCATGTGAGACGCGGGGATCGCTTCGCCGTCCTCATCTTCGACCAAACCGGGGGACGGGATTTGCACCACCTCCAGCGCCCGGCCCGATGCATCCGTCATGGACGCCAAGCCGGAAGCAATCTGATTGAGGACCTCATAATTGGGATCATCCAATCCATATGGGGCCATACACATGACGCGGCCTGGGCCGATGAAGCGGGCAATATTGTCGACATGGCCATCGGTATGATCATTGGCCAAGCCATCCCCCAGCCACAAGACTTTCTTAGCCCCTAATGCAGCGTGCAAATGCGCTTCAGCGACTGCTTCATTCCAGCCTTCATTGCGATTTGGGTTGAGCAAGCACTGACGGGTCGTCAGGATCGTGCCTTCACCATCATGGTCGACGGCGCCACCTTCTAAAACAAATTCAGCCCGTTGCATCGGGGTTGCCGCAGCCTCTGCGACTTTGTCGCCCACGCAATCATCGAACGGCAGATCATATTTGCCACCCCAGCCATTGAAGCCAAACCGCAAAGCAACGGCCTTGCCGTCTCGCTTGGCAAAGATTGGGCCTGTGTCGCGCAGCCAAATATCGCCAAACCCGCAAGCATGAATTTGAACCTGGGCCGGCAGGCATTCACGTGCGCTCGCCACGGCTTCTTCGCCATGCGCCAGTACATGGACAAGGTCACCCTTTTTCCCAGAAGGCGTTGTCGCCACAAGCGCGCGGATCATCGCGGCCACCTCAGCACGCGCCGGGGCCAAATCTTCTTGCCACAGGTCTGCAGCAGACGGCCAACAGGTCCAAATCGCCTTATGAGGGGCCCATTCGGCCGGGATAGTCAGGTGAGTCAACAGAAGGGTCCTCGAAGCGGCATAATCAGGGGGAGGCACATGGCCCTGTAAGGCTCAGTCTGCAAGATGCACACGTGTTCTTTCTAAGCTTCGTTCAAGGCCGCTTTGCCGCGCTCGACAACATAATGCTTCAGCGGCTTAAAGGCCTGATCGCGCCGCCATGTGGTCGGAGTGCTCATCAAACGAACATCCATGGTTTGTGGGGTTACGTCCACAAGGCCATAGCCGCGCACCCGGTCATCCTGCCATTTCAAATGCGGATTGTCTGGAAACAAGCGGTTCCAGCGGTCGTAATTGAACGACATTGTCGAGATCGAGCCACCGACAAACTCAACCGCCACTGTGTCACTCTCAGGCTTGGCGTAATCTTGCTTCACATCGTTGGCCCAAAAGCCGTGCATATCACCGCCAATGACGACCGAGGACACATCGCGGCGGCGACGGGCCATCTGATCGATGATCTTCTGGCGTGCAGGCTCAAAACCACTCCATCCATCGGTAAAGGCGGTTGGATCGCCTTGGCTATTCTTTTGGAATAAAGTTGAGAAAATTGTCGGCTGGACCAGAACCGACCATTTGAACGGCGCGCGCATGAAATTCTCCGACACGAAGCGCTCTTGCCGTGCCCCCAAAATGGTGCGCGATGGGTCCTGCAGCTCCGCACAGGTGGCGCGGCTCACGCTCTCCGCCTCTTGCCGGCCCGGCGACAAGCATGCCCCTTTTGAGCGATATTGCCGAGTATCCAGCAATGTAAAGTCTAGCAGATCGCCCCAGCCGCTTTGACCATAAATCCGCATACGGTTGACCGCGTCAAAGCGCGAGCGTGCCCGCAGAGGCTGACTTTCGAAAAAGGCCTTGTAAGCATTGTATTTGCGGATCGGGAAGTCCTTAGCGGGATCTTGGCCGGGCAAGACTTTACCAAAGTCTGCCTGATAATCGTTGGCCACTTCGTGATCATCCCAAATGTAGAGCCAAGGTGCCGCAGCATGGGCAGCCTGCAGGTCTGGATCCATTTTGTGGACCGCATGAATGAGCCGATAATCGCTTAAGCTAAATGCATCTTCTACCGGCATGCGACGCACGGCAGCGCCATAGGAGACTTCATAGATATAATCGCCAAGCGACAGGATGACGTCTGGGTTCTGCTTGGCAATGTCGCCATACGCGGTGAACAGGCCTTGCTCATAATGGGCGCAGGAATGCCAAGCAAAGCGCATCTTGGCCAGTGGCGCCCCGAATTCTGGGGTCGTGCGCGTCCGACCCGTGGGGGATACGGCCAGACCAACCCGGAACCGGTAAAAATAGGGGCGGTTCGGCTTCAGGCCGCCCACTTCGACATGCACACAATGGGCATTGTCAGGCCGCGCCACTGCAAATTCGCGCCGCACAATTTTGGTGAAGGCTTCGTCTTCAGCGATCTCACACTGAACATCAACCAAGCCATCAATCGAATACTCGGGGTCCAATGGCTCTGGCGCAAGGCGCGTCCAAAGCACAAAGCCGTCCTGCGTTGGATCACCAGACGCCACACCCATGGTGAACGGGTCAGAGATAAATTTCGGCGTCTGCGCCATCGCAGAACCGCGCCAAGGGCTGCTGATCGAAGCCGCGGCCGCCCCCATTGCCCATGCGTTCAAAAACAACCGCCGCTTTGGATCGAAGCTCATCGGATAAGACCTTGTGCTTGAGAAATGAGAGTACCCTTACCCTAGTGCAAGCGACCCTAAACGCAAATGGGGCGGCCCCCGAAATGGCCGCCCCATATACGAAACGTTACAGCATGTGAGCTCTTAGAACTCGTACTTGATGCCGACTTGAATCTGCCAACGCGAACGGTCGACGTTACGCGTCTTTGGGTTGGTCAGAATGGTCGATGGGTTCGTGATGCGATAACGGTTGCACAACAAAGTACCCGCATTGGTCACGTTACCGGCTGCATCGGCGCAGGCAGCGGCATATAAGGTTTGCTGATCGCCATACTCTTCAACGACGCCCCAATCTTCGTTGAGCATGTTCAACACGTTCTGGAAGTCAAAGGTCAAGTAGCCTTTGTGGCCTTTGAACGCACCAGGAAGCTCTTGGCTAAGGCGCATATCCACCAAGTGAATTTGATCATTGGTGTTGAAGCCGCGCTCAATGATTTGACCGCCAGGCAGACCAAATGTGTCAATCAGATTTTTGACAGCATTAAATGTTGCAATAGAGTCAAATGCCACCTTGCTGTCACTGCTGACGAGAACGGGAGTCGTTACGCTACCGGTTGTGACGCCACCGCTCGTGGTCCCGGACAAGTCAGGGATATAAGCCAGTTGGCCACCTTTGTTGACACCTGTGATCGTTGAACGACCCGAACCAGTGTTCATCAACCAGCTGAATGGACGGCCGGCGCGGATGTCGCCGAACAATTCAAGGCGGGTCTCCAGTTCCTTGAATGGCGTTGCACGCCAGCCGAAGGAATATTTGAACACATTCTCGATTTCTTCTTGCCCACGGCCCGTCACTGGGTTCGCAGGGTCAAGTGCCGACAAAGCACCGCCATAAAGCGAGCTGGCGGTCGAGCTGAAGCGGCCCGAACTGTTCAATTCGTTGACGTTCTGCAGCGTGTAAGACAGCGACCAATTGATGCCGAAGTCATAGGACTTGCTGGCCGAGATTGCGGCAATGAACGCGTCACCCAAATCCCCATCTGGATTGTAGAGTTGGATGTCGCGGTTCGAACCACCAACGGCAGCTGTGGAGTTCACCACAGTGCCAGGAACCGCCGTGCGGACGGCCGACGAGGTCAAGGCGTCATAGCGCTTGCGGCCATCTGGGGTTAGAGCTTGCTGACCATTGATGATCAGTGGCGTGGCGCGCAAGTCGCGGAACGCATAGCCGGTTTGGACTTTAGTGTAGACAAGGTCGAGGCCCAGATCCAAGCCGAAGGCTTCGCCAGTCACCGCTAAGTTGGCTTTCCATTCAGATGGAATGTCCAAATCTGGAGCCAGCGAGTTGGTTTCTGCTGTTGGGGATGGGGTTACACCGCCGAGTAATGCCAACACTTGGGCCGGTACCGAGCGGCCAAAGTTCGCACCAACAAGATTGTCCAACGCGATGGCACCAATGTTTGCTGCGAGTGGCGCGCCGCTTTCTGTGTAGCCTGTCGCGCTCGTCGTAGAACGTTGGATATCAACGCCCACAGTCAAAATACCTGTGTTGGAGAAGGAGTTCGACAAGAATACGTCTGGCAGACCGCCCGAGAACAGACCAAAGCCACCTGACACGCGGATATCGGCAGGCGCGTTCCAATTGAAGCTGACGCGCGGCATCACGATGGACAGGCCATCATAAGTTGCTTGGTTCGTGAAGCCATAACGGCTCGTGAAGTTCGCGTTAGCGGCAGGTGCACCATCAACGGTGTAGCTTTCCACACGCAAACCACCGCTCAGACGGAAATCATCGGTTAAGGACCAGGTATCTTGCAGATAGCCGGACAAGATTTGATAGGTGTATTCCGCCGCTGCCTTGTTGGGATCGCCCGACGGATTGTTGGTGTACTGAAGACGGTTAGCGCGACCGAGTTGGAAGTCAGCAACTGAGTCAAAGTAGTAGGTACCGTCAGAGTTAGGTACGAACAGGTTGAAGATATCACGCTCTTGCCACTGCAAGCCGGCCTTCAACTGGTGATCGCCCAAGCGATAACGCGCTTCAAATTGGCCTTGGGTGTTGGTGGTTGCCAAGAAATTGGCGTGACGGAATTGGTCTGGACCAAAACGAACCACACCACGCGATTGGCCGTTAGCCGCTGCGCAGGTAAGGGAAGGTTGGTTACCTGTCAGATCGAGTGAAGTTAGCGTCGAGCAAACCGTAACATCGGCGAATTCTTGACCACTCGGTGGCTGCTGCAGACGAACATAGTCGCGGTAGCTGATACGCGCTTCGGTTTGGAATTTATCATTCCAGTCAGAGTTCAACTGCAACGAATAAGTCTTATCTTGCTCACCCGTGAAGTACCATTGTGAGTCCAGCGATGCCGTCGTTGCACCCAAGTTGGTGAAATTGAAAACAGTCGACTCGGTGTTGCGCAAGGTAAATTGAGCGCGGTGCTTGTCAGAAATGTTCCAGTCCAAGCGAGCAGTATACTTCTCATCCAAGATTGGCTTCGTGCCCGGGATTGAGCCAAACTCAAAGGTCGACCTATAGGTATTGGCAAACACATTGGTGACCGCGGCAATATCTGCCAAGGTCATTGGCGTGCCCAAAGGACCCACGATCGTGTTGCCGAAAGAGCCGCCATCAATCGGGCCGCGATTGGTCACATCAGCCGATTCATAGTTTTCATAGGACAAAGCGAAGAAGAGCTTGTCTTTGATGATTGGGCCGCGAAGCGTTGCGCCATAATTGGTCTGCTCAACAACGTTTGACACCGTGGTGTTTCTAATCCGCGTGCCGGTCAATTTGTCGTCGAGGAAAAAGGCATATGCCGAGCCGCTAAAATCATTGTCGCCCGAGCGCAGAACGATGTCGATTGCGCCACCCAAGAAACCGCCGTTACGGACGTCAAATGGGGCCGGCGTTACGCTGAACTGCGAAATTGCATCCAAAGCGACCGGACCGCGACGGGTTGGAAGACCACCGGTGTTTAGGCCGAAGTCGTCTTGCGAAGCCACACCGTCGATGGTGATGCGGTTGGTACGTGGGTTAGAACCGGCAATTGAGATACCGCCGTCTCCAACCGTGTTTTGGGTCACCAATGGCGATTGACGCGCGAGTTCGCGAATATCGCGGCCTGGCGTCACAATGCCGTCGATTTTGTCGCGGCGGAGACCCGTTGAAGTACCGTCAACGCGGTTACGACCCACTGCGGTGGCGCGAACGATGATGCGCTCAACTTCTTTGTCGGCAGGAACCAAGCTCAGAGCAAGCGTGAATGGCTCAGTGACCGTCAAAAACAGTTCGTCGACGATAGTTGGCTGAAAGGTCTCTGCTGTTACTTCTACGGTGTACGGACCACCGGCGCGCAAACCAGAAGCCGAGAACTGGCCAGTGGAATCGGTGGTCGCACGAGCGCGTGAACCAGATGGCGTGTGGATGATGGTAACATCAGCGCCAGTTACAGGTGCGCCAGCGGACGCAATTTGACCTCGGATCGTACCGGTTGTTTCTTGAGCATAAACGGCGACTGGTGCCACCAGTGCAAAGCCCAGCGCGGTCAGCGCAGTGGTACGAGCCAAGCGATTTAGAATTGACATGAGTGGTCCCCTGAAAGTGAACTTGTTCGCGCATCGAATTGGGAGGCTGCGCGTAGAGTGGGCCACCTAGCCCGCTTGAGATACGCCTCTGCGACGTTTATGTGACACTTCTATGACAGAGGCGGCTCTAGCATGGGAACATTGGGGATAAATGTGCCAAGCTGTACGCACAGTGGCAACAATGTTACACTTTGTTTAGACTTTAGGCATCGCGGTGACTGAACACCACCTTCAAATGCCGCCCCTAGAACCGTTGAAAAAGCGGTGGAGCCACAAGCTCCCCCAAAATCCTCAAAAAAAAGCGGTGGAGCCACAGGCTCCACCGCAAGGCGATGCTCAGGGAGCGCCGGTCCAATTCAGCGCTTACGAAAAGCACAATGAAATATTCCGGACACCAAAGCCGAGCCAAAGACCCGACTTGCCCTTACGTTAGCCCGCGGTGGTCCGATTTGTAAATGGGGTAGGCAGTATTTGTGACAGATTGCCGCTTTTTAAATCGCTATTGGCCCCAAACGGCGCGCAAACGGGCATCTCGCCCGCAGCCATTGCGGTAATAGGCATAGCGGAGCGGGTTTTTCTGATAATAATCCTGATGATAGCCTTCAGCATCGTAGAATGCTTTGGCGGGCAGAATTTGCACCACAATCGGCTTCTTAAAGCGGGCATAGAGCACTTCCCGTGCAGCTTCTGCCGCCTTCTTCTCAGTATCATTGGCGTAGAAGATAGCAGGCAGGTAGGTCTCTCCCTTGTCACAAAATTGGCCAAACGCATCAAATGGGTCGACTTGGCGCCAATAGGTGTCGAGAAGCTTCTGATAGCTGACCTTAGCGGGGTCATAGGTGATTTTCACCGCCTCAAAATGGCCGGTCCCGCCTCGGCCCACTTGCTCATAAGTTGGATTGGTCAGGGTACCGCCGGTATAGCCAGAGGTGGTCGCAACCACGCCCGGGATCTCATCAAAAGGCTTTTCCATGCACCAAAAGCAGCCGCCGGCGAAAATTGCGGTGGCAAGATTACTTGGGCTCGTTGCAGGGGATATTGCCGCCTTGGGCGCAACGCTATCGGCTTGAGCGGGGGATTGAGTCCCGCAACCAGCAAGGGCCAGTAAGGACAAAGTGACGAGGGCGGAGAAAGGCTTAAGTTGGGTCATGTGGACCTATACGCAACAATCTGTCGTTCGGTTGCACCTTGAGAAACCAAAAAGGGGCGCGGCCTACGCCACGCCCCTCAGCTAGTCCTATCGGATCGATAGAGCTTAGTAGTTCCAACGCAAGGTCATGCCATAGGTACGTGGTTCACCCACGAACGCATTGATTTGGCTGTTGACGACGCGTGGTGCGAAGCCACCCAAAGCTGGCTGGTTGGTGAGCGCGGGCGCATCACCTTGCAGTGGCGCGTCGAAGGTGATTTGCGCATAACGCTCGTCGGTCAGGTTCCGGCCCCACAATTCAACCGTCCAGCGATCGTCAGCCGTGCTCAATGCAAGGCGACCGTTGATCAGGGTATAGCCTGGCTGGGTCTTACGTGGGTCCAAGTTCGAGCCTGTAATAGTGTCCGTGATGGTACGGAAGTCACCATAAGCCTTGAACTTTGCCGTGTCAGACAGAACCGAACGCTCATAATTAAGCGCCGAGCCATAGGTCCAAACAGGTGAGCTGGTCAGCTGGGCACCTGGCAACCAATAAAGGTTCGGGTTTTGGCCGAGGAAGGTGTTGGCTTGCGATGCCGAACCCAAATTCTTGGTATATTCGGTCATGGAATAAGCTGCACCACCCGTGATCGACAGCCCTTCGATTGGGGTGCGGAGCACATAGTCAAACTCCACACCTTGAGAAACCACTTCAGGAACCGAGGTCACAACAAACGAAATACCGGTGAAGGTATTCAGCTGGAAGTTCTCAAAGGTCTGATGGTAAGCCGCGAAGTTCGCAGTCAACGCGCGGTTGAACCATTGGGTCTTCAAACCAACTTCATAAGCATCGACTGTTTCTGGCGCAAATGAGGTATTTGGCTGACGCACGGTGCGGTTACCGATGCCTGGCGAGATGATCGAGGTTACCACATTGTTCTGCAAGTCAGAGAAGGCGCGGTCCAGATTGAAGCCACCAGCCTTATAGCCACGCGAGTACGAGGCATAAGAATTGATGTTTGGCGCAAACCTGTAAGCTGCCGAGAAGATGCCCGACCATTCTTTCTCAGACTTTTCTTGGCGGTGATCCATGCCGTCGAGGCCGGAACGCATCCAAGGCGCGCAGATGGCACCTACAACTGCCGCCAACGAACCCGCGTTGCGAGCCGCATCGAGACCCAAGCGGTTCTCAATCGCGGTACAAGCGGTGTTGCCCTGCGTGCGATAGCTACCTTGGAACTTCTTTTCTTCCGAGGTGTAACGCAGACCCAAGGTCACGCTGAAGTCGTCGTTGAATTGATAGATGTTGTGGGTGAACAGCGCTACAGATTCAGCATTTTGCTCGTAATCGTCAAACTGACCACCACCAGCTGCCAAAGTGCCGATATTGGCTGGCGTCACACCCAAGATCGACTGCCACGTCGAAACCACACCAGCCAATTGGGTGTTGGTAACGGCGGGGTTCAAAGGGTTCACAGCAAGCGCGGGGTTGGCCAAGGCCAAGGCTGGGCCCAAGAGGCCGCCGATATAGGCTTGGTAGTCGGTGCCAGTGCGGAAGCGAACTGTCGAGTTGATGGTCTCTTTGGAATAAATGGTACCAACCAACCAATCCAACTTGCCTAACGAGCCAGCATAGCGGAATTCTTGAGTGAAGTTATCAAACTCCGCGCCAGCACCTTCCGACTTCAAGCTATAAACGACGTCTGCGCCGCTATAGTCAGAGTCAGCCCCTGCTGTACGCTTCCAGTTGCGCTGCGCCGTAATCGAAGTGAGCTTGCCGAAGCCGACATCCCAGTTCATCTCAAGGCTGATACCTGCATCTTCAATGTCTTGGTCGTAAGTGCGGTTTGCGCTTGCAAGATAGCTGTCGAAATTACGGCCGGTTTGCAGCGCGTTTGGCACGATCTTGTTCAAAATGTCCGTGGTCGAAGGCACGCGAACATCCCTTAGCCAGACCGCTGCCGCACAGCAGGCTTCGGCGCGAGAAGCTTGGTCAACGATCAAGCGCGCATCAAAGGTTTCGCTTGGCGTATAGAGCAACTGGCCACGGATCGCATAATAATTGGAGTCGTTTGAATCCGTGCGAGCAGTGCCATTGTTCACATTCATGTAGCCATCACGGGCACGAGCGGTCACATAGAGGCGGCCAGCCAACTTATCCTCAATCAGAGGGCCAGTGATGCCAAGGCCAAGACCGCCAAGGCCATAATTGCCGAAAGTCGCGTCGCCAGAGGTGCCGAACTCAAAGCTTGGCTTCTTGGAAGTGACATTGATCAAACCAGCCGAGGTGTTGCGGCCAAACAGGGTACCTTGTGGGCCACGAAGAACTTCGATGGCGCGGATTTCGCCCAAGTCACCAAAGGCAACGCTGTTGCGGGCGCGGAATGCAGCGATGGGGCCAATTGGGTCAGGTCGCGGATGTCTTTCACGCCAGCCGATTCAATGGCCTGAGCACCGATCGCAGTCACAGCGACGGCAACGTTTTGCAGCGCGGTTTCGCGCCGGGTCGCAGTAACGATAATTTCTTCAACGGGCTGGTCATCTTGCGCAGTGGTTGCTTGTTGTTGCGCAAAAGCAGGTGCAGCAAAAACGGAGGTTGCGCAGGCAGCCAACAAAAGGCCACGACGGCCCAATCGTTCAAAATTCATATTTCTCTCCCAGAGAATGATTGTCCTCAGCCTGATTTGTCAGGGCTGATGCTTCCGCCAACCCTGCAAAGCCAAAAAAGCGACGCAAAGCAGACAGATCAGTCGACGGCTATACGCACGGTTGACGTAAGGGTCGAGGGTGAAATACTGCAATCCTAAGTCACAATTGCGTGCTGTTGCCAAATCGTCACAACTTGGCCCTTCACCGAACCCTTAGGATGTTAAGCGCATGAAACTTGCTACAATTATGCACAATGGAGTTGCGCGCATCGCGCAAATTGAAGGCAAGGTGGCGCAGATTCTGGCAGCCCAGGCTGACGGCTTGGGCGTCGTCTCGGCTCTACGTGGACCGGCTGACGGGCGCACCATTGTCGAAGCCGTGTCAGTCGACTCGATTGAATTCTTGGCCCCGGTCCCGCAGCCACCCCGCATCTTTGGCATTGGCCTAAATTATGCTGATCATGCCGCTGAAACCGGCCGTGAGCCTCCTGCGATCCAGACTTGGTTCATGAAGCAGATCACCGCGGTGAATGCGCCTTATGGTTTGGTGCAGAAACCTTGCGTTTCAGACATGCTCGACTTTGAGGTAGAGCTTGTTGTTGTCATTGGAGCAGAAGCCCGCCACGTACCCGTCGAGCGCGCCGATGAAGTAATTGCAGGCTATTGCGTTGGATGCGACTATTCGGTGCGCGATTGGCAAAAAGCCACCCCCACCATGATTATGGGAAAGGGCTTTAACACTCATGCTCCCTTCGGCCCTGTATTGGTAACGGCTGACGAAATCGCCGATTTGGATCAGCTGCGCTTACGTTGCTATGTTAATGACAAGCTGATGCAGGATGGCTGCGTGGCGGATCTCATCTTCAAAGTGCCGCAAATGATCGCCCATCTCAGCACAGCCTTTACGCTTCTGCCGGGCGACATCATCTTCACCGGTACGCCGGCAGGCGTTGGCATCGCCCGAAATCCACCTGTCTATCTCTTTGCCGGCGATACAGTGCGCTGTGAGATTGACGGCCTTGGCATGATTGAGAACAAAATCGTGGATGAGGTAAAAGCTACCATCATCGCGTGATCGTAAAGCCGATGCGCCAAAGGGGTGTGGAGGTCTTCGACAGGATGCCCGCCCCTGAGATGGCTGTCGCAATGCGGGTTCCGGTGACGTTCTCTCCGGAAACAAACATCTCCAAATCCCGCCTCAATACCCAAGATGCACGCAAATCCAAGGCCTGATAGGCCTTTAGCTCTCGCGTGTTCAGATCATCTTCAAAGCGTGCACCCTCGCCACGCAGCGCGACGGTCAGTTGAGGCCCGGCGCGTAGAGGCAAGGTCAAGCCAACATAACTCGCCCATGGGGCTGACTGCGCGGGGCGTAAACCGGACAAGGCAGGTAGCAAGGCACCTCCATCCACTTCCGCATCGACCATGGAAAAGCGCAGCGTAACCTCAGGCCTGGGGCCAGTCCCTGCTGATGCCCAAGTCAGACCAGCCTCCAAACCTTTGGCATCAATTTGCCCAGCATTCAGGCGCTGGCGCAGCGTCCCACCGGCGGGCAGAAAGCCAACTCGGGGCAAAACACCTGGGCCGACGCCAATCGTGACATTCGTGATGGGGTCCTTTAGCCTGCTGGCATACAGGGTAACGATCCCCGTCCAATCCCCCCCCAAACCTTGCCATTGTTTTTTGAGGTCAATGTCGAGGCCTTCCAGCACTTCAGGAACCAGATTGGCATTGGCTTCGGTCACGTCATTGCCCACGCGGAACGGACGGTGCAGCTCGTTTAGGCTGGGTGGGCGAAAGGTTCGAAACAGGCTGACGCGCGCCTGTCCGCCCCAAGCAAACAAGGACACGCGTCCTGTCGCCACATGACCATTCCGATCGACAGGTCTCTCTGACAACGTAATCGCACCAGTTGCACGGTCAGCCTCTACGCGTTTTGCCCCACCATGGGCCCAACGATCTAGGCGCAAGGTCGCATCCAGACCTTTTTGTTCGTCACCTGATTGCCATAAGCGGGGCACGTCGAGGCCCAGACCAATCAAGTCCTGCTGACCACCAGCAATCCGTGTGCGGGTGAAGCCATTGCCGATAAAGCGGAAAAGTTCGCGGGTTTCGCCTTCGCTATGACGCCAATCCAAGGTCCATCTAGGGTTCCAACGTGGAAGGGCCGGGGCATAAATGAGGGACCCGCCAAGTGCCGACGCCGGAGTTTCATACTGGTCCAGCGCCGGGGTTACGCTGGCACGATCTGCAGCCACCGAGACTGTCTGATTGGCAAAGTCGCGGGTCTGTGCGAACAAAATGAGCCGTGCTTGGCCCCAATCCCCCTCCAGCTTGCGCGCGCCGCTCAGGTCGGCCCCGCGAGCAGCGCTACCGCCCCCTAAGGTCCCCGCCCCTTTCTCTTCTTCAAAGCCTGAAACGCGGAACGACCATTGCCCGTTGTCGGCCGGAATTTCGCTGACCAAAGTCAAGGTGGAAGCCGTAAAGTCAGCGGGAAGATCGACAGTGCCGCGTTGCGCAGGGCTTACAGGGATGAGGCCATTATTGCTCTCATAAGAGGCCATTGCCGTTAGTGTGCCACTATCCGCCGTCACAGAGCCGCGCGCGGCCAGCTGCACTGCACCCTGCCCCCCGGCAGACAACCGCAAGCGCGCAGGCCCACCGCGCACCTCAACCAAATCGAGCGCTCCGGTCAGAGCCAGAGGCCCAAAGCCTGCCCCCGCTGCCCCTCGACGAATATCAACGCGCTCCAAGAATAGCGGATCATGCCGCACCCAAAATACCCAGCTTCCAAACGGATCATTCTGCGGCACACCATCGAGACTAACCAGAGCACGCCCTGCACCGTTGGGTGCAATCGGGCGCAGGGATAGGCCTTGAATGGTACCATTCGCAGGGCCGCTTGACGTGCGCCGAAAAAGGCTCGCACCCGGCGCTATTCTTAACGCTTCGTCCAAACGCAAACCGATACTGGACCCGAGGGCCGCTTGGTCGAGACTAATTTGCGCCGACATCGAGCGATCTGATGGGAGACGCTCTGCCCGCACAACAATAACCCCAGTTGCTGCTTCGGCTTTGTCTGGCGAGGCTCCGACACTTGATTGTGGTGGCAAAGCCGCAGCTGGGCTTGCGAGAAGGAAAAGGCTGGGCCAAGAAAACATAAGGCCAAACCTAGTCTAGGTTGCTTGCAACAGCGAGTGGTTTTGACCGCGAGGCCAACCTCTTTTAACGACAACGTGATGACTTTATTGTTGCTCTCTCTAGACTTGGCCTCAGATCGCGACACCCGCGAATTAGGTGCCCGCTTGGCTAAGTTGGTGCAGGCTGGCGATTGCTTGGCCCTGCGAGGCAATTTGGGGGCCGGCAAAACGACGCTTGCGCGTGGTTTGATTTGCGCTTTCCTCGGTGCTGATACCGAAGTTCCAAGCCCGACTTTCACCCTGGTCCAGCGCTATCAGCCAGACCTAGACGAACAGCCAAGCGCCCCAGAACTGCTCCATTTCGACCTTTATCGCCTAGAAGACCCAGAAGATATCTGGGAATTGGGCTGGGAAGAGCTTGACGAGGTCATCAGCTTGGTTGAATGGCCAGATAAAGCAGGGCCACATCTGTCACCCCGGCACCTCGACATCGAAATCATGAGTATTGGTGACCATCGCCGCGCCCATTTGTCGGCCTCGCCGACATCGAACTGGAAATCTCGCCTGCATGACTTCTGAAACTTCCTCGCTTGAGGCCACCCGTTTTGACGCCGCGATCGCTGCAGCTTTGCTCGAGGCAGGCTTTGGCGATGCAGATCGGCAGAAATTTGATCAAGATGCCTCGACGCGCTCATACGAACGGGTCCGCGACGGTGGCCGCACGGCCATTTTGATGAAGGCTCAACCAGGCAACGAAGATGGCCCCTGCCCGCCCGATGCCGATGAAGAGAGGCGCCGGGCCTTAGGCTGGAATGCGCTTTCGCGCTTGGCTGCGTCCCGTGTCGAGGCTTTTGTTGCTGTTGGCGATCATTTGCGAGGCCATGGCTTCTCCGCCCCCGCTACTTTGGCAGTCAACGCCCCTGTAGGGGTCGCGGTGGTCGAAGATTTGGGTGATGATCTCTATGCCCGGGTTATCGCTGAAGGTCGGGCCGATGAAGTTGAGCTTTATCGCATGGCCGGCGAGGCGCTGGCCGCCCTGCATCAGACTCCAGTCCCTTCGACACTGTCCTCCCCCATCGGGCCTTGGCCAATCCTAGATTTTGACGCGATTGCGCTTCGCGAAAATGCCAATCTGTTTGTCGATTGGACGCCACGCTTCCTAGGTCTTGACGGATTTAGTGCCGATGCGCACGCCGAATGGTCGGACATTCGCGATACTTTGATTGGCGATATTCTCACCCATCGACGCGCCTTCACGCTGCGCGATTATCATGCCGAGAACATCCTGTGGCTGCCTGAACGCGAAGGCATTGCTCGGGTTGGCCTGCTTGACTTCCAAGATGCCGTGCATGGCTATCGCGCCTGGGACTTTGCGATGTTGCTGCATGATGCGCGACGGGACGTAAGCGCCGAAGCCTACGAAGCCACCATTCGTGCTTATTTGGACGCGACTGGATCTGAACGGGCACCCTTTGATGAAGAACTGGCCATTCAGGGCGCGGTCAACGCTTTGCGTATTCTCGGTATCTTTTCGCGACTGGTTGGCCGTGATGGCAAGCAGCGTTATCGCCAATTCATGCCGCGTGAAGCGGGGCACTTGACCCAAGTCCTCACGCACCCGCGCCTGAAAGCCCTGCAGAGTTGGGTAGATCGCTATGTGCCTCTTAAGGCCTTCACACAGGCGCAAGTCGGATGAGTGCGATGCCGACCCATGCTATGGTCTTTGCCGCAGGCCTTGGCACGCGGATGCGGCCCCTGACGAATGACCGTCCCAAGGCCTTGGTTGAGGTAGATGGCCGCTGCTTGGTCGACCACATACTCGACCGGCTCGCCCAAGCAGGCGTGGGAACCGCGGTGGTCAATAGCTTCCATTTTGGCGACAAATTAGTGGCGCATCTAACGCCTCGCAGCACAGGTACCCCCCGCCTGATCTTTTCGCGCGAAGACGAATTGCCGGAGCCTTTGGAAACTGAAGGCGGCCTTGTTTACGCGCTGCATCACTTTCCTGACGGGCCGCTACTCACCTGCAATGCCGACGCGATCTGGCTGGATGACAGTGCAATTCCGCGCATGGCAGAATCGTTTGACCCCGAACAAATGGATGGGCTCTTGCTTTTAGCACGCCTTGATGAGGCTTTAGGCTTTGATGGGCCGGGTGACTTTTTCATAGATGACGCAGGCAGACTAACGCGTCGTGGCGACGCCATGCGTGCTCCTTATGCCTATGCCGGCGTGCAGATTACGACCAAAGCACAGTTTGAGGGCAAGTCCGCCACCAAGCGCTCCCTCGCCCGCACGTGGTTTGACGAATGGAGCCCGAAGGGCCGTCTTTATGGCCTAGTCCTCGACGGGCCTTGGTTGCATGTCGGTGACCCACAAGCCCGTTTAGATGCTGAAGCTAAGCTTCAGGCGCTGCGTGCATCCACACAGGCATAAAGCGCTTGAATCAAGCGACCAGCGCGCTCGTCACCCAAGAGGGCTGGGGTCTGTTTGTTCATCACATAAGCTGCCGATAGGCGCTTTGCTGGATCACCAAATCCGCCTGACCCACCCCAACCAGAATGGCCCAAGGTTTCAGGGTTAGTGCCGTAGCGCAAATTGGAATTACGCATGACGCCTGCGGCCCATTCGATCTCGTAAGGCAAGACCAAATCAAGGCCGCGGATTCGGGGCTTAGTAAAGTCCACCATGGTTTCAGGCGAAATGATCTGATGGCTGCCGATTTTACCGTCATTGGCGAAAACGCCATAAAGTGTGGCGACAGATCGGGCAGTGCCGTGACCATTAGCAGACGGAATTTCTGCCTCTCGCCACGCAGCGCCACCTCGATTGGGTGATGCCCATGGCGTCATAAAAGCAACGCGACGGGCCTCGGAAACCTCGCCCAGCTCGGCCATGGCTTTGGGCCGGCTCATTTCAGCGCAACGACCATGATGGACTTCAGGCAGGCCGATCCAGAAATCAATGCCCAAAGGCTCACAGACATCAACGCGCAATTGGGTGCCAAGGCTGGTGCCGTGGGCACGTTGGGCAAGCTCACCCGCAATATAGCCGTAAGTCAGAGGGTGGTAGCCACTGGCCGTTGTCGGTTCCCACATGGGTGCGACATGGGCCAAGGCCTCCGCTAAGGCAGGGGGATTGAGCCAGAGGTCGGGATCAATCGGATCTGGGAAACCGGGGACACCGGCCTGATGCGACAGGGCTTGGGCCAATGTAACGTCTTTGCCGTGCTCGGTAAATTCGGGCCATAGCCAGCCGATCGGATCGTCAAAATTCAACAGGCCCTGATCCTGCAAGCGAGCAATGATCATCGCGGCAATTGGCTTTGTGGTGGAATACACCGGCACCAGGGTCTCGCGCGTCCAGCTTTGGGTCTTGGCGCGGTCCATATGGCCGCCGACCAGATCGACGACGACCTCGCCTTCCAAAATGGCGCAGAAACCCGCCCCTAGTTCAAGGCCTTCTTCGAAGTTGGCATTGAAGGCATCTAAAACGGGCTCAAAGCCCGGCGCAACATAAGGCGAAACCAGATCAGTCATAGCCCCATTTGGACTGTTCAACCAAGCTCGGTCAAGGCCAAGGGCTCAGCCCGCCACGCTTCATAGCCTGCGGCAATCATGGGCAATTCCGGTGCGCGCCAAACTGCGGCGCGGTCAACAACATAGGACACGCCCGCTAAAGCCAAAGCCATTGCCTTTGGGGCTGCTTGACGATCAATCAAATGGGCAAGAAACATCGTTGCCATCAAATCCCCAGTGCCTTTGGGTGGCGCAACAGATTTGGCATGGGTCGAGAGCCAAGCCCGCGAACCATCGACCAACAAGCCACCAATTTCGCCGTCCTTCTCGACCGACGAAATCAAGGACGGACGGCCTAAAGCCGTGGCGGCGTGATGAATTTGTTGGAGATCTTGTGGGGTTGTTTGGGTCAGATAGCCCAACTCCCATAAATTAGGTGTCAAAAAGTCGGCGCGGGGAACCAAATACTCTCCCAGCGCATCCGCCACCCCTTGCCCAACATAAAGCCCGCCTGGCGCATCGCCTAACACAGGGTCAACCAAAACAATGGCTTTAGGATTGGCGGACTTGACCGCATCTATTGCCCGGGCAGCAATTTGGACTTGCTCAGCACTCGCAAAATAGTCGGTGAGAACCCCATCGACTAAAGCAAACAGGCCATTGGCAGCGACACCTTCCAGCATCCCTGCAAACAGGTCTGGACTGACCGGCCCACCGCCCGGTGGTCCCCAACCAGGGTGGCGGCCAAGAAGGGTAGTCGGGACATGGACTGGGTCGATCTTCATTGGCGATTGGGCCAAAGCAAGGCTAGCCAAGGTGCCACCCACCCGGCTTCCCGCGACATGTGAACCAAGAATCAGGACCAAAGGCATGGACCGCTCTTTACGCCACCGCCCTGCTTGTGGCTAGAAGAAGTCAAACAGGATTTGAAAGGCTAATCATGACCGCTCCCCAAGCCCGCCCCCGTCGCAGTGTACTTTATATGCCCGGTGCCAATGCAAAAGCTTTGGAGAAAGCCAAGAGCTTGCCGGCAGATGCGGTTATCCTCGATCTAGAGGATGCAGTTGCCCCCGATGCGAAAGACGAGGCGCGCGCTGCCGTGGCCGCGATCGTAAAAGCAGGCGGCTATGGCAAGCGCGAAGTGATTATCCGCGTCAACAGCCTGACCTCGCCTTGGGGCCCCCAGGATTTAGAAGCCGCTGTAGACGCGGGGCCAGACGGCATCTTGTTCCCAAAAATTTCCTCAGCCGAGGAAGTATTGGCCGCCAGTGAGGCCATGGACGCCCTAGGGGCTGCGCCAGCCATGAGCCTTTGGGCCATGATCGAAACGCCGCGCGCTATCCTTGAGATCGCCTCGATTGCCGCTTCCAGCACCAACACGCGCTTAGCCGCCTTTGTTATGGGCACCAATGATCTCGCCAAAGAGACCCGCGCGCGGCAGACCGCAGACCGTGCCCCCTTTCACTTTGCCCTAGCGGCCAGCGTCACAGCTGCACGGCTCTATAATCTGGCCGTCATTGATGGCGTCTATAACGACATCGCCAATACAGAGGGCTTTGAAGCTATTTGTTGGCAGGGGCTGGAATTTGGGTTTGATGGCAAGACCTTGATCCATCCAAGTCAGATCGAAACTTGCAACCGCGTCTTTGCGCCCGATGAGGCTGAGGTCGCCCATGCTCGCGCCGTAATCGCCGCCTTTTTGGACCCCGCCAATGCGGGCAAAGGCGTACTGAAAGTCGACGGGAAAATGACCGAGCTTCTGCATCGCGACATGGCAGAGCAAACCGTCGCCATTGCCGATGCGATTGCAGCTATGACTTCTTAAGGCCCAAGCCGGTCAGCCAGACATTGAATTGAGCAGCCTGATCGGTTGTCAGGGTCGGAGCGGAGCCAAGGCCGCCTGCCAAAAGCCAGATCTGTTTTCCGTTGAGGGCCAAGACACTGGCCCCCGATCGGGCCAAGCGAGACGATTCCACGCCCTTCGTCAAAGCGGGATGGGTGAATTCGCGCTCCAGCCAGAAGCCGTTTGAGCCGTCTTGCAGCAAACGCAATTGGCGTGTCGACGAGGCACCTGCCACAGCAGGCTGGCCAGCAATCTGCCATAGGTCAAAGAATTTGGTTTCACTGGCTCCAGCGCCTGTTTCACGCCGCACCAACGCGCGATGCAAAATTGCTTGGCGAACATCGACCAAGGCTTGGCTTGTCCGAACTGTTCCCTTCAACTGAAGCCAAATGACCTCGTCGGTCTTGGGGGCTAGTCCAGTGACGGCCGGCGATGATGCCGTCCCTAAATCGCTGGAGTTGGAGACAGCTTCTGCCTTTGAGCAGGCGCACAACAGGGCAAACGGGGCGGACAGGAGAAGGGTGCGACGTTGGATCATGGCAGTGATACGCAGCCTCGCGCCAATCGGTTGCACCCCCTCACGTTAGACCGCATCCGTTTCAGGGATTGTCCAAGTCTCAAACTGGGCCGCTTGATCCCACGCAGCGAAATCAGTGTCTTGAAAGATCGCCTCGCACCACGCCTGTAGGCCCGCCGACACTGGGACTTGATAGGTGCGAAACCGTGTAGCGACCGGGGCGTAGAAGGCATCGACAATAGAGCGGTGGCCCATGATGAATGGACTATCGGCGCTGCCAAACTGGCCTTTTAAGCCGCACAATAAATCGTCGATCCGCTGAATCTGGGCTTGTGCAGTATCGGACCATTCATGGCCCGTTTTTACGCGGGTTAAGTTCATCGGAAACGTCTGGCGCACGGCTGCGAAGCCTGAATGCATTTCGCACGCTGCGGACCGGGCGAGCGCGCGCGCGATGGCATCTTTTGGCCAAAGTCCTGCATCGGGGGCTTGTTCATGCGCCCATTCGCAGATCGACAACGTGTCCCAAATCTTCGTCCCATCGGCCAATTCCAACACGGGCACTGTACCGGATGGGCTGACAGCCAGAATATCGGGGTTCGGCCCCATGCCGCGCGGCCCTAACGGAATGACCCGTTCCTCAAAAGCGATCCCAGCCCATTTCAGGGTGAGCCAAGGCCGCATCGACCAACTGGAGTAATTCTTGTTGCCAATAGTGAGGATCGGCAGGGCCATGAGACCAGTCCTTTGTGAGCGTTAGACTTTAGATCGTGCGCGGTGGATAACCTGCCGCCACCAACGCATCGATGATTTCTTGGGTATGTCGCGAGTCGCGGGTTTCCATCAGAATATCAAATTCTGCGCCTTTAGCGGGGACATCTAGGGCAAGGCGGTTGTGGGCAACTTCGAGAATATTTCCGCCCAAATCGCCAATGACTTTCGACACAACGGCCAACAGACCCGGACGATCATCACCAATGATCCGGAGGCTGACAATCCGCTTTTCACGTACCAAAGCCCGCGTGAGGACGGAGGCCAAAAGCCTTGAATCGATATTGCCGCCACACAGAACAATGCCGACCTTCTTGCCGCTAAAGCGCTGGGGGTGCGCGAGGAGGGCTGCGAGGCCCGCGGCACCTGCGCCTTCGGCCACCGTTTTTTCCACGTTGCAGAACAAGGTGATGGCTTGCTCTAAGTCATCCTCATCCACGATCAGAACATCGCGCACCAATTCTTTGGCAATCTCAAAGCCCAAACGACCCGCCTGCTTTACAGCGATACCTTCAGCAATGGTCTGGCCACCACAAAGGGGACCCGGCTCCTTGCCTGCCAATTCGGCGTGCATGGAAGGGAACATGCGTGTTTGTACGCCAACCACTTCAATATCATTCTTCATGGCGCGCGCTGCGACCGCGATGCCGCCGATCAAACCGCCCCCGCCGATGGGCACAATCAAGGTTTCCAATTGTGGGGCGTCTTCCAGCATTTCGATGCCGATGGTGCCTTGCCCTGAAATCACGTCCGCATCGTCATAAGGATGGACAAAGGTCAAGCCTTCGCGATCTTTGAGCTGATAAGCAAAGGTGGTGGCTTCTGACAGGTTATCGCCATGTAGCACCACGCGCGCACCATGCTTACGGGTATGCTCAACCTTGGTGAACGGTGTTCCCAAGGGCATCACGATAGTCGCTGGGATATTGAGACGCGCGGCGTGATAGGCCACGCCTTGGGCGTGATTGCCGGCAGACATCGCGATCACGCCATTGCGGCGCTCAGCTTCGGTTAGCAGCAACAGTTTATTCAGGGCACCGCGCTCTTTGAACGCCGCAGTGAACTGGAAGTTTTCAAACTTCACCCACACTTCCGCGCCTGTAATATCCGACAGCGTCTTCGACATCAGAAGTGGTGTACGAATGATGCGGCCTTCAATGCGCGCGGCGGCCGCACGGATGGAGTCTAACGTAACGTGCATGAGTAAAGCGGTCCCTATGTAAGCCGCCAGAGCCCTAGCAGCCCCGCGTCTTTAGGCCGGACAAGGGCTTGGATCAATCAGCCTTTGCTTTGCTGGCGAGATTACGCTCAAACGCCTCGCGCTCTAGCGTCTCCTCACCCCATTCATCGCCATCGCTTTTGCCAACCAAAGCGATCATGTCACGCTTTAGTAGTTCTTCTTCCAATGCTGTGCGGTCCCGCACGATGCGCTGATAATCGGCAAATTCAACCCGCTGCCAATCTTCAAACATCGCCGTCAAAGCGCGTTCATCATAGCGGGAGAAGATCATACCAGCCCGCTCTGCGGCAAAGGCGGGCTTACCCATAATCTGTAATGACTTCACGCCAAGGCGCACAGCGGCCGCAAAAGTCTCACGCTCCAACCCATCTACTTTGGCCGCCATCAATTGATAGGCATGCCTGCGATCAATCGCGCGGGCTAAGATCTTGAGGTTGGGGAAGGCCTCGCGCGCCGTCTCTACCAGCTCCAGCGCTTTTTCGTCATTATCAATCGCGACGATCAACAATTTGGCCTCTGCGGCACCAGCCAAACGCAACAGGTCTATCCGCGTAGCATCGCCAAAATTCACCTTTCGGCCAAAACCGCGCAACACATCAACCTGGTCGGCATCATGGTCGAGAACGCTGATCTTATAGCCGTAAGTCGACAGCATCCGGCCGACGATCTGGCCAAACCGACCATAGCCTGCCACGATGACATCGTGATGGCCTTCTTCAATTTCTGGCGCACGGTCTTCGCCTGATCCCGATTCCAAGCGCCGCATCGCCCAGTCCCCAGCCATGAGCAACAGGGGTGTGATGGCCATCGATAAAGCCACCGCAACGACGAGTGGGGCTGTAATCTCGGCAGGAATAACACCTGTCCCTTGCGCGAAGGCAAACAGCACGAAAGCAAACTCACCGCCTTGTGCGAGACCAAGGCCAATCAAAGCAGCCTCCCCCGTTTTGCGGCCAAAGGCGCGCGCGACGGTGAACATCACACTGGCTTTCACCAAGACCAGCGCCAAAACCAAACCAAGGATCAACCAAGGCTGGGCAATCAAAAGCGCAAAGTTGATCCCTGCCCCGACCGAGATGAAGAATAGGCCGAGCAACAAGCCTCTAAATGGGTCAATATCGCTTTCTATTTGATGACGAAACTCGCTATCCGCCAGCACCACGCCAGCGACGAACGCCCCCAGAGCGGGCGAGATGCCAACAAATTGCATGAGAAGCGCCACGCCCACGACCAAAAGAAGCGCAAAGGCCGTCAAAATTTCATGCAGGCCAGAAGCCGCCACCCATCGGAACATAGGGCGCAATAGCACCCGCCCTGCCAGCACAATCAAACCGACGGCCACCACAACAGCCAAGCCCTGCGCCCAACCTGGATAGGCCGCTAACGCTCCTTTTGCAGCCGCCCCATCCCCGGCGACACTAAGCGTCGCCAAGAAAGGGAATAAAGCCAGCATCGGAATGATGGCGATGTCTTGGAATAACAGCACAGCAAATGTCGACCGCCCTGCTTCTGTTCCGGCTATGCCTTTCTCTCGCAGGGACTGCAGTACAATCGCGGTGGAAGACAGGGACAGGGTTAGGCCAACGGCTAAAGCCACCTGCCACGAGAGGCCAAACGCCATGCCTAGCCCGGTCGCAATGGCACCTGTACCGACGACTTGAAGACCGCCCATGCCCAGAATGGCTGTGCGTAATCGCCACAGCAGACTAGGCTGTAGTTCAAGTCCGATGAGAAACAGCATGATGACGACGCCAAACTCTGCCGTATGCATGACGTTTTCAGGGTCACCGACCAAATTAAGGACATATGGGCCGATGACTGCTCCAGCGATCAGATAGCCCAATACCGATCCCAAGCCGATCCGCTTAGCAATCGGGACTGAAACGACGGTTGCCGTCAGATAGACAAAGGCGGATTCGAGCAAATTGGCTTCAGCCATCGATCAAACCCTCCAGCATGGCGCTGAACTTGGCGGCCGCATCGGCTAAAATTTCTGGGGTGGCCTGACGACTGGCGTGCAGAACAAATGGGTCTTGCCACACACATTGGCAGAGGTTTGCGGTCGCTTGAAACGGGCGCAACAATTCATCAATTGAAAAGCGGTTCAGGCCATCGGAACAATAGGATTGGGCAGGCCCACCGGCAGTAATCGCTTGGGTCCAGCTTTTGCCTGCTAGGGCCGTTCCCCCCTCCCCGTAAGCCCATCCATAATCTAAAACGACATCGAGCCACTCTTTCACCAACGACGGTGCCGAGTACCAGAAGAAAGGATGCATCAAAACAATATGGTCATGGTCCAACAGCAAGCGCTGCTCGGCCTCCACATCGATTAGAAAGTTTGGATAGGTCTCATACAGGTCATGAACAGTTACATGATCTCGGTCTTGAGCGACGGCGCGCAAAGCACGATTGGCGCGCGACCGCGCATAAGATGGATGCGCAAAAAGGATCAAAACAGATTTAGGCACGTTTCCCTCAATACCTCAGGTCTAGGTGGCCCATGCTAAAAGGTCTAGTATGTTCAGGCGAAGTTCAGAGGTTTTTTGATAAAAGATTTGCCGACACAAGGAGAAGCAAATATGCGCAAATTTGTCTGGATCGGGCTTTTCCTAGCGCTCAGCGGGTGTGCCACTGCTCCTAGCCCCCTCGACGCGTCATCCGATGTGCGTGCGTTTGTAATGGCGCTGCGCGATCGCGACTTGCCCGGGATAGAGGCGCGGATGGATCGGCCTGCCCTGCAAGCACAAGTGACCGGCATTGCCCGGGCCATGGCGGCGAACGAAATCGCCAAACGCGCCGGTGGCGGCGAAGGCGGTCAGATTCTAGGCGTCTTAGGCGCAGACCTTGCAAATCCCTTGTTGGAACGATTGTCCAAACAAGCCTTAGAGCCAGCTATTCTGGCTGATCTCGCCCGTCGGGCAGGGTTGACGCCCGAGACAGTCCTGCCGAGCCGGACGGCGACGGGCATGGGTCTAAAGCGCCTTGCCGATGGGCGTGTCTGCGCACCAGACCCACAGACAAAAGCCTGCATCCTGTACTTCGGGCGCTATCCGTCAGGCTGGAAATTGAACGCGATGGATGAAGCAGCCCTGCGGGGACGCTTGGCCGCCCCCGCCGCCCCGAGAGCTAGGCGCTAGGCGGCAGGATCACCGGCTGCAGCCTCTGCCGCCGGTTGTCCAGCCGAAACCGCAACCATCGCCGCGCGCAGCGTACGGCCAGCTAGGACGTAGCCCGGCTGGAAGACCTCTGCGACATCGCCAGCAGCCATGTCTGAAGGAATTTGGGCTACAGCTTGGTGGATCGAGGGATCGAACTTGTCGCCCTTTGCGCCTACGCGCGTCAAACCATGACGCTCAAAAGCGTTGAGAAGTTCGCGTTGGGTCATGTCGACGCCGGTCACGAAGCCATCAAAGGCTGGATCGCCCTTGAAGCCTTCCGGAGCCGTGCTGATGGCGCGGCCCAGATTGTCGGCCACAGGCAATAGATCGCGCGCAAACTTATCAATGGCATAAATGCGGGCTTCGGTCTTTTCCCGCTCTGCCCGACGTCGGATATTTTCAGACTCCGCTAAGGCACGCAAACCGGCGTCTTTCAAAGTCTCAATCTCAGCCAAAGCAGCTTGGAGCTTCGCCACCAACAGCCCGCCCATATCCTCAGGTGCCGCATCTTCGCCTAAAAGCGCGCGAGCAAGCTCCAGCGGGTCTTGCGCAGTTGCTTGAGCGTCCGCCCCTTCCGCAGAAGCCTCAGCGGCCCCGGCAATTTCTGCTTCTAGGTCGTCGCCGTTCTGTGGGGTACCCGTATCTGTGGTCATTTCTTCGATCTCATTCCGTTAAGTTTAAACCGCGGCGCTCAATGAGGCGACCGACGACTTTCGCTGTATAGTCTACCATTGGGATGACGCGGGCATAATTCAAGCGGGTTGGCCCAATTACCCCCAGTGCGCCAAGTACACGGCGTTGACTATCCATATAAGGGGCCGCGACAAGAGCCGAACCAGACATGGAGAACAAGGGGTTTTCTGCACCAATAAACAATTTTACCGCAGAAGCTTCCTGCGCTGCATCCAAGACATGGATTAGGTCGCGCTTGCGTTCAAGGTCATCAAATAAAATGCGCACACGTTCAAGATCGCCCGCCGCTTGGCTATTGGCCAATAAATTCGCGCGCCCGCGTACGATCAATTTGCGCCCTGCCATGGGATCATCGCCAGACCATTCCGCAAAGCCTGCTTCAATCAGGTTAGCGGCCGCCTTATCGAGGGTCGCCTCTGCATGGCGCGCGTCATCCACCGCTTGTGCAGCTGCCTCCGACAAAGTCTTGCCCTTCAAGCGGAAGTTCAAGAAATTCGTGCTTTCTTGGAGTTGCGACTGGGTGAGGCCGACAGGCATTTGAACCAAGCGGTTCTCAACCTGGCCATCGTCAAAGACCAGAACGACCAAGATTTGGCCGGGGCCAATCAGCACAAACTCCACATGCTTGACGGGGCTTTCCCGCGTCGGCGTGGTTACAAGGCCCGCACCCCCGGCCAGGCCCGACAAGAGGAGCGATGCTTCAGACAAAGCGCTCGACAAATCAGAACCAGCCGCAGCCAATCGTGAATCAATCTCGGCCTTTTCCTCGCGACCCAAGTCGCCAATTTCTAGCAAGCCATCGACGAAGAGACGCAGGCCCGTATGCGTGGGGGTGCGCCCGGCGCTTAAATGTGGGGCATCCAAAAGACCCAAGCTTGCGAGATCAGCCATCGTATTGCGGATCGAGGCTGGGGATAGCCCAATGCCGCGTTTCGACAAGGTGCGGGATCCAACCGGCTCCCCTGTTTCAAGATAGGTTTCGACAATATCGCGGAAAATGTCTCGGGCGCGGGCATCAAGGTCAGCAAGCGTCGTTGGGCGGGGCGGACTTGAATTCATCGGGCGTGTTTAGCGTGAAGCGGGCCTAGACGCAAAGGTATGGCGGAAACCCGCGCTCAAACCTGTGTTAAGCTCAACAAATTGCCATCTGGGTCTTCAAACCAAGCAATTTGTGCTGCGCCGCCCGGCGCGTGCCAAATACCTAACTCGTCTTGACCAAAGCCTTCATAGATCTTCATTGTGACCCCACGCGCGGTCAGTGTGCGGATGCAGTCCTGAATATCACTGACTTGCCAACCTAGGGCGGGGTGAGGACTGGGCGTAAAACCTTCAATCTGCGTGATACGCAAACCGGTTCCATTCTGATCGAATACGCTGCCAAATGGGTCATCCACGACAAAGGTAAGACCCAACTTATCGCGATAAAAGGCCACTGCCGTGGGCCGATCGCGCGTTTGGATGAAGGTGATGACTTGAAAGTCTGCGCCTAGTGACATGGCCACTCCCCCATAAATTCTGGGCTAGCCTATCTTAGAATTTCGAATCAACAAGGCCCAAATCGTCCGCCGCAGCTTGCATCATCTCTTCCTCGACGCGGTAAACGCCAGAGCGCGCACCTGCTGCAGGGCCATAAAGGCTGCCCGTGATGAACCAAGCAAAGCCGCGCGTTGACACGGGGTCCACCCATAGGCCAGCCAACAAGCCATAGGCTTCGCCATAATGGCCAACCATTTCGGCTTTGAGGCCTGCAATCGGGCATTGGTCGCCGGGGATTAGGCGATGTACACCCAAGCCAAAGCCTTGGAACGCCCCACCGGAAGTGTCGCCATTTTTGGGGTCAGCCCGATAGGTCCATTGCGGGGTTAGAACCAAGGTACGCATCGCGGGCTCTAACAAAGCTACAGCACCGCTCAACGCCATGCCAATACGGGAAAGGTCTGCCACGCTGGCCCGCAAACCGCCTTGCGGTGAAAATAGAAGTCCGTTGCTGCCCAAGGCATAGTCGCTAAGGCTTAGACCCTGCTCGGTGGCAATGTTGGGTCGCGGTATAGTGCTTGGGGTGCCGTCAACCTGAACTTCCCAGTCTCCATCGGTTTTCCGGCGATAAAGGGTTGCAGCTTCCCCAGCGGCCTGATCACTGATCCCGGACCAATTGAAGCCACAGTCAATCCCAAGCGGGGTAAAGACGAGCTTTTGCGCCAATCGGTCAAAGCGATCCCTGCCCGCATTTTCGCAGGCTTGCGCCAATAGCCCCATCGCTAGGTTGGAATAGGTAAAAAAGCCAAAGGGTTGCGCCAAATCCGCCCAATGCTTGCCTTCATTCCAGTTTTTGCCGCCGGGGACAAAAAAGCCTTCAAGCGCCTCACCAACGACCCCGCGATAAGTCTCGCCATCGCGAATGCCTGCCGTATGGCACAGGATCATGCGCGGCGTGATGGGGGAGTCTGGAAACCTTGGATGGCGAAGCTTAAAGCCCAGAAGATCGGAAATGTCGCGGTCGAGATCAATCTGACCAGCTTCCACCAGCTTGAGCAAGGTTAGCGCTGTGGCGACCTTCGAGATCGAAGCGACCCGGGCTTTGCTGGTCAACAAGAGTGGGCTGGCGGCAGGAACGTCTCGGACGCCCGCCGTGCCTGACCAAAGAACTTCTTGGCCAGAAAACAAAATGGCCGCACCGCCGGGGGCATCCCGGCGGGCGACCACAGCACCTAGCGTTTCGGCAAGGCGCTTCATGTTGGCTTATTCAGCTGCTGGCTCAGCAGCAACTTCTTCGGCGGCCACTTCTTCAACGGCCACTTCTTCTGCAGGTGCAGCAGCGGCTTCAGCGGCGGCGGCAGCAGCAGCGGCAGCGTCTGCCTTTGCTTGTGCAGCGGCTTCAATAGCTTCTGCTTTTGCGCGCTCAGCAGCTTCTTGTGCATCGATCAAGGCTTGAGCCTTTTCAGCGGCGCGTTCAGTTGCCTTTTGGCCTGGCTTGCCCTTGTTTGGGTTGTTGCCATTGACATAGGTGCCAACGCCTTGTGCTGCCAAGAAGCGAGCGACGCGGTCGGTTGGTTGCGCGCCCTTCTTCATCCATTCAGCAGCCTTTTCTGCGTCGATGACCAGACGGCCTGCATTGTCATCTGGCAGAGTTGGGTTGTAGCTGCCGATCTTTTCGAGGAAGCGGCCGTCACGAGGTGAGCGGGCTTCAGCAACCACGATGCGGTAAACTGGCTTCTTCTTAGAGCCACCGCGGGCCAAGCGAATTTTCAAGGACATGAGACTTACCTTTCAGAGTATATGTGTCGTTTCTGCGTTACTTTTTCCCGAATGGGAGACCTGGTAGGCCTGTAAAGCCGCCGGGATTTTGCGTATTGCCCAAACCGGGCAAACCTTGTGGAGGCGACTGGCCAGGCAGGCCGGGCAAACCGCCGCCTGAAGAAGCCGCTTGTTGGCCGAGACGTTGCATTGCGGCAGGGTCCATCGGCGGCATTTTGCCCCCAAACATACCGCCCATTTTGCCCATCAGGCCCTTCATGCCGCCTTTGCCCATGGCCTTGACCATGTCTGACATCGAGCGATGCATTTTGATAACTTTATTGACTTCAGAGACGTCAACGCCCGCGCCCGACGCAATGCGCTTGCGGCGGCTGGCGTTCAACAGATCAGGCTTGGCCCGCTCTTGCTTGGTCATGGATTGAATGACGGCGATCTGGCGCTTGACGCTTTTGTCCGAAACAGCGCCGGATTCCATGGCCTTTTTGGCTGCTTGCGCGCCAGGCAACATCCCCATCACGCCACCGAGCCCGCCCATCGCTTGAATCTGACGCAATTGCATGGCGAGATCGTCGAGGTCGAACTTGCCTTTGGCCATTTTGGCGGCCAACTTCTCAGCGTCATCCTGCTTAACGTTCTCAACAGCGCGCTCAACCAGACTGACAACGTCGCCTTGGCCCAGAATGCGGCCAGCGATGCGTTGGGCGTCAAAGGCATCAAGCCCGTCAATCTTTTCGCCAATGCCCAAGAACTTGATCGGCAGACCCGTAACGGCGCGCATGGACAGCGCCGCGCCGCCACGGCCGTCGCCATCGGCTCGGGTCAGAACGATACCGGTCAGAGGTAGGCGCTCATGGAAACGACGGGCGGTTTCAACCGCGTCCTGACCGGTTAGGCTGTCAGCGACGAGCAGGGTTTCAATCGGGGAAGCGATGCGTGCAATTTCGGCCGCTTCGCTCATCATATCTTCGTCGATCGAGGTCCGACCGGCGGTATCAAGGAAGACGACATCATAGCCGCCAAGGCGACCAGCCGTAATGGCCCGACGCGCAATTTCGGCAGGCAATTGGCCTGCAATAATCGGCAGGCTGTCGACTTCGGCTTGCTGGGCTAAAACAGCCAATTGTTCCATCGCCGCTGGGCGGCGCACGTCGAGCGAAGCGACCAGAACCTTCTTGCGCAAGCGGGTGCGCAGGCGAAGCGCCAGCTTGGCCGTCGTCGTGGTCTTACCAGAGCCCTGCAAACCGGCCATCATGATAATAGCTGGCGGACCTTGGTTGAGCATGAGATCAACGGGGCCACCTGTGCCCCCTAGTGTTTCCACCAGCGCATCATAGACGATTTTGACGACTTGCTGGCCGGGTTTCACGGCGCGAATGACGCGCTCACCCACCGCTTCTTCTTTGACTTTGGCGATAAAAGCTTTGACGACAGGCAGCGCCACATCGGCTTCAAGGAGCGCCACGCGCACTTCACGCAGGGCGGAATCCACGTCCTTGTCCGACAACGCACCCCGTCCGGTGAGCGTATCAAAGACACCCGTCAAT
>VYLK01000117.1_pt1 | contig 31563 bp, 26 predicted proteins | sample 5114321 | NCBI WGS metagenome assembly VYLK01 (sample SAMN12291792, study PRJNA351875) | freshwater metagenome | isolation source: freshwater lake | place: USA: Michigan, MSU2 Lake | collected 2011-08-16
GCCACGCCGGGCGCGCCGCGCTACGTGCTGAACACGCCCCTGCGCGTGCCGCCCATCAAGGGCCGGCACTCGGCCACCTACAGCACGCTGGCCCGCCACGGTGGCCTGATCCGCCCGCGCGCCTACGACGCCAGCAGCCGGGGCACGGCGCAGGTGGCGCTGTGGAACGGCGGCGTGCAGCCCGACCTGACGCGCATACCGGCCACCCACCGCCCGGCGCCGGGCTCGGCCTGGAACCTGCCGCTGCAGGTGGCCGGCGGCACCGCGGTGCGCCACCTCACGGCCGGCAACGACGCCGAACTCACCGCGCAGTTGCGCCGTCCGAACTGGGACGAAAACGGCCAGGCCATCGAGTTCCAGGTCGACCACATGGTCGAGTACCAGTTGGGCGGCAACGATCACACCGACAACATGGAGCTGCTCGACCAGGCGCACAACGGCAGCGTCGGCTCGTCCTTCAGCCACGAGATCCGGCGCGCGGTGCGCGAAGAGCTCGCCACCACGAACCAGCCGCCGGCCGTGGCCGGGCTGACGGTGCCGCCCAGTCCGACGGTGAGCTGGGTCTTCGACCACTACGACCTGGAGTTCCGCAACGCCACCGGCCGCAGCCGCGAATCGGCGCGCACCGAAGGCGGCGCGCGCTTCTTCAGCCGCCAGCACATCACGCAGCTGGAGCACGTGCTGGGCCTGCTGCCTGGCGGCGGCGGCGTGGCCGGCAGCGCCAGCCGCGTACACGTGCTCTCGCCCAGCGGCAACCTCATCGTGCTGCGCCTGCCGGTGCGCAACAACAACGTCACCGTGCCTGCGGCGGCGCGCGGCGGCATCGCCGGCTTCGAGGTGCAGGCACTCAACCTGCCCGGCGGGCTGGCCAGCATCTCCGCCGCCGGCGCGGCTGCGGGCGTGGGCACGCTCAGCGGGGCGCTGAACCTGGGCGCGGCCGTCAGCTTCCCGGCCGGCGCCGAACACACGCTGCAGCTGGACAAGGCGGCCGAGCCCTACACGCTGCTGATCGCGAGCTCCACCACCACGCCCGCCGGGCCCGACGGGGCGCGCAACGCCACCCGCGAGCCGGCCAACTTCGAGCCGCTGAGCCCGATGCAGCTGCAAGGGCTGCTGGTGGGCACCGGCGTGGTGGCGCAGGCCACCATCAGCCCCAGCCACCCGGCGCTGGCCGGGCTGCAGCTGCCGGCGCAGGTGGTGAACGGCCGCCTGGGCTTGTTCTACACGGTCGACGCCACCACGCTGGCGCAGCGCCTGCCCGTGCCGGGGCTCACCATCGACGCCGCTGCCATCACGCTGGGCTACGACGGCCGCGCCTTCCGCGTGCAAGGCGGCGCCGAGTTCAGCATTCGCAACTTCGGCACCGGCCACCTCGCTGCGGGCGTGGACAGCGAAGGCCACTTCGAGCTGGAAGGCGCGCTGCGCCCCGACCCGCGCCTCTTCGACCGCGCCGAGATGCGCCTGTGGTACCGCAGCGAAGGCGGCTTCGGCGGCGAGGGCAGCCTCGCCATCACCGACCCGAACAAGATCCGCGGCGTGCGCAGCGCCAGCGTGCGGGCGCGCTACGACGCGGGCGCGTTCTCGGCCGAAGGCAGCGTCGAGCCCGCCATCCCCGGGCTGCAATCGGCCGGGCTCACCGTGCGCTACGGGCCCGACGAGAGCGGCGCGCAGTCGCTGCTGGTGGGTGGTGATCTGCAGCTGGCCGAAGGCGTGCCCGGCGTGCGCGGTGGCACCGTGCACGTGCAGGTGCGGCAGACGGGCGAGGCCTGGGCCGTCAGCGCCAGTGGCGAGCTGCAGGCCGCGGTGCCCGGCGTCAGCGCCACGCTGCGCGCCAGCTACGACGAGGGCGCCTTCTCAGCCTCGGTGGAAGCGCCCTTCACCGCGGGCGAGCGCGTCAGCGGCACGCTGCTGGTGGGGGTGAGCAACCGGCCCGCCGACAGCGAAGGCCGGCCGCTGGAAGGCGCCGTGCCGGGCGACGCGCTGCTGGCCTACGGCCGCGGCACCGCCACCGTGCGCCTGAGCGATGCGCTGCAGGCCGACTTCGGCGTGCGCGTGGCCACCGACGCGGCGCTGTCCATCAGCGGCTCGGTGGCGCTGGCCGAGCCCGTCACCTTGTTCGATCAGCGCCGCTGGGACCGCGAGCTGCTGCGCGTGCCCACGGTCAGCATCCCCATCTTCGGCGTGGCGGTGGGTGGCAACGTGGTGGGCATCGCCGCCACCATCGGCGGCGGCCTGCGGGCCGAGGCCAGCGTGGGGCCGGGGCAGATCGACGAAGGCCGCATCGGCATCACCGACTTCAACCCGGCGCAGCCCGAGACGCTGCATGCCACCGGCCGGCTGCGTTTCGTGGTGCCGGCCAACGCCGGCATCACCGGGCACCTGGACGCGGGCATCTCCGCCGGTGCGGCCATCATCCGCGTGACCGGCGGTCTGAGCCTGGGCCTGGGCCTGGGTGTGGACGCCAGCGTGGCCACGCCGGTGGACCTGGACTGGACGCCCACCGAAGGCCTGGTGCTGGCCGCCAGCCTGCAGGCCAGCGCCACGCCGCGCCTGCGTGCCAGCGTCAACGGCTTTGCCGAGGTGGTGGCCGATGCGCTGGTGACCAGCTTCACGCTCTGGCGGCGCGACTACACGCTGGCCGAGCGCGAGTTCGGCAGCGGGCTGCGCGTGGGCATCGAGGTGCCTGTGGCCTGGCGCCAGCAGTCGGGGCTGGATTTCGACTTCGACCGCTTGCAGTTCCAGGTGCCCGACCTGAGCCCCGAGGGCGCGCTGGCCGCGCTGCTGCGCGACGAGGGCAGCGAGCACCAGGAAAACGACGAGGGCTGAGCCGCGGCGGCCCGTGCGCGCTCAGCGTCGGGTGCGAGCGGCCGGCTGGCATTCACCGCAGCGGCCGTAGAGCGTGAGGTCGTGGTCTTCCACCGTGAAGCCCGGCGGTGCCAGCCCGGCCAGGTTGCCCGGGCAGGCGTGCACGTCGTAAACCCGTTGGCACTGCAGGCACTGGAAGTGGTGGTGGTGATGGTGGTGCGCGCCGCCCACCTCGTAGCGCGGGTTCTCGCCGGGCAGGTGCACGGCGCGCAGCTCGCCTTCTTCCACCAGCGCCTTCAGGTTGCGGTAGACCGTGGCCAGGCCCAGGCCAGGCACCTGCTGCTGGGCCGCTTCCAGCACCTCTTGCGGCAGCAGCGGGCGGCGGGCGCCCGCGATGGCATCGCGGATGGCGGCGCGCTGTCGGGTGTTGCGTTCCATGCCGACGAGGCTAACGCATGCCTGCAGGCGCCGCCGCGGGCTGCCAATCGGGCAAGGGGTCGCGCAGGCCGCGCCAAGCCACGATCTCGCTGTGGGTGTCGTCGTAGCGCAGCTGGCAGGCCGCCAGCGCGCTGCGCAAGGCCCCGGCGTCGAAGGCGGCCGTGCCGATGAAGGCGATGCGCTGGCAGCGGTCGCCCCAGGGCTCGACGCTGGCCGAGAGCAGCGCCTGGCGCGCCGCCGGGTCCTGGGGCCAGCAGTCGGCGGGCAGCGCGGCCCACCAGCGGCCGGCCGGCTCCACGCTCAGCAGGCGGTGGTGGCCAGACAGTGCCACCACCCAGTCAGGCCGCGTGGCCAGCCAGACATGGCCGTGCTGGCGCAACAGCCCGGGCCAGGGCCGGCACAGCAGTTCCAGCAGGCGCTGCGGGTGGAAAGGATCGCGCGATTCGAAGCACAGGGTCTGCAAGGGCGGGGCCGCGGTGCCCGCGGCTGGCGGCCAGGGGCGCCCCTCCAGCACATGGGCCCAGCCGGCCTGCGCGGCCACGGCGTCGAGGTCCAGCCCGGTGGGCTGCAGGCGGGCCAGCACGGCGCTGCCGGGTGGGCAGGCGGGCAAGCCCAGGCTCGTGCAAGGCGCGCAGACCACGGGCGGGTTCGGCGTGCCGGCGGGCAGGCTGGCGCCGTCAGCTTGCGGCGCCGACGCGGGGCGTGCGGCCAGCGCGGCGAAGTGGGTCTGCACCGGCACCGCCGGGTTCCAGGCGTGCAGAGCTTGGCGCAGGCCCTGCCGTGCGGTCGGTGCCAGGCCGGCCTCGGCCAGCAGCACCACGCGGGTGGCGAACTCCACCTGGGCCAGGCGCGCCAGCGGCAGCGTGTCGCGCGCCAGTTCGCCCGCGAGGTGGCGCGCGTTGAGGCAGGCCACCACGGCCACCAGGCAGCACAGGTCGGCGCCACCGTCGTGCAGCGCGCTCTCGGCGCGGCCGTCGCCGGCATGCGCTGGTGTCGTGTCGAACCACGCGGCCCAATCGGCGGGGTCGGCCTCCGGGGGCAGTTGCAGCCACAGCGCGTCACACCCTTCCTGCATGGCGCAGTGCAGCACGGCCGCGCGCAGTGCGGCTGGGTCTCGCAGGCGGCCACCGGCGTGGCCCAAGGCCGAAGGGCCTGCGCTGGGCTTGCCCGTTCCCAAGGCAGGAAAGTGCAGCCCCTGCGCCGCCAGCACCGCCACCCGCGCCTGCTCGGCGGCGGGCAGGGTCTGCAAGGCGTGGCGCCAGGCGTCGGGCACGTCGCCGCCGTAGATCGTCACGGGCAGGCGCAGGCCGCGGTGGGGGTGGAGGGTCGGTGCCAGCATATATTGCGATTGCATTATCATTAGCAATGCGCCGAATTCCAAGCCCCATGCCCACACCTGCCCTTGCCGATGCCGCTGCCACTGGGTGGCGCGCGGTGCGCACCGCGCCTGTGCCAAACGTTGACACGGCTGCGGCCGGCCTGCCGTGCCGCTGCAACCCACAGGACGCCGCATGCTGAACGCCGGCGCCCTCACCCGCCTGCTCGTGGCCGCCGGGCTGGTGGCCTTGCTGTGGCTGGCCGTGGCCTGGGCCACGGCATGACGGCGCACGCGCACCACGGCGCCAGCACCGGCGAGGCCGGGGCGCTGCGCCTGCACGACCTCACCGTGGCCTACCGCGGCCACCCGGCGGTGCACCACCTCAGCGGCCAGTTCCGGCCCGGCGCCCTCACCGCCATCGTGGGCCCCAACGGCGCGGGCAAGAGCACCTTGCTGGGCGCCATCGCCGGGCTGGTGCAGCAGCGCCAGGGCCGCGTGGAAGGCCGCATCGAGCGCCCCGCCGGCCTGCGCATGGCCTACCTGCCGCAGGCGGCCGATCTCGACCGCAGCTTTCCCGTGCGGGTGCACGAGCTGGTGGCCACGGGCCTGTGGGCGCAGCTCGGCAGCTTCGGCGCCGTGCGCGCCGCCGAACGCGCCCGCATCAGCGAGGCGCTGGCCGCGGTGGGGCTGGGGGGCTTCGAGCAGCGCCTGCTGGGCGAGCTCTCGGCCGGGCAGGCGCAGCGTGTGCTCTTTGCGCGTGTGCTGCTGCAAGACGCCACGCTCATCCTGCTGGACGAACCCTTCAACGCCATCGACGCGCGCACCACCGCCGACCTGCTGGCCCTGCTGCAGCGCTGGCGCAGCGAGCAGCGCACCGTCATCGCGGTGCTGCACGACCTGGAGCAGGTGCGCAGCGGCTTCGACGAGGTGCTGCTGCTGGCCCGCGAAAAAGTGGCCTGGGGCCCGACAGCCGAGGTGCTGCACGCCGAGCACCTCTTCCGCGCACGCCAGCTGGCCGAGGCCTGGGACGAACAGGCCGCGCCCTGCACGCCCGAACCCGTGGCGCGCCGCGCCGGCTGGAGCGCCACACGATGACCGACAGCCTGCTGCAGCCCTTCACCGAGTTCGCCTTCATGCGCCGCGCGCTGGTGGCCACCTGGGCGCTGGCGCTGGGCAGCGCGCCCATCGGCTGCATCCTGGTGCTGCGCCGCATGAGCCTGGTGGGCGACGCCATAGCCCACGCCGTGCTGCCGGGCGCTGCGGCGGGCTTCCTGCTGGCCGGCCTCTCGCTGCCGGCCATGAGCGCGGGCGGCTTCATCGCCGCGCTGGCCGTGGCCCTGGCCGCGGGCTGGGTGACACGCGCCACGCCGCAGCGTGAAGACGCCAGCTTCGCCGCCCTCTATCTCATCGCACTGGCGCTGGGCGTGCTGCTGGTCTCGCTGCGCGGCAGCCAGGTCGACCTGATGCACATGCTCTTCGGCAGCGTGCTGGCGGTGGACGACATCGCGCTGTGGCAGATCGCTGGCGTGGCCAGCCTCACGCTGCTGCTGCTGGCGCTGATGATCCGCCCGCTGGCGCTGGAGAGCTTCGACCCCGGCTACCTGCGCAGTGTGGGCGGCCCCGGCGCGCTGGTGCACGGCGGTCTGCTGGTGCTGCTGGTGGCCAACCTCGTGAGCGCCTTCCAGGCCCTGGGCACGCTGATGGCCGTGGGGCTGATGATGCTGCCGGCCGCCGCGGCGCGCTTCTGGTCCGCCAGCCTGCTGGGCATGGCCGCCGTGGCCGTGCTGATGGGCGGCGTGGCCGGCACCCTGGGGCTGCTGCTGAGCTACCACGCCGAACTGCCCTCGGGCCCCTGCATCGTGCTCGTGTGCGGCGCAGGCTATGTGCTGTCGGTGCTGTGCGGCCCGCGCGACGGCGTGCTGCCGCGGCTGCTGCGCCGGCCGCGGCACCGTGTGGCCTGACCCCTTGCCTGACGGCGGGCCTGGCGCGAAAGCCCATCGCGTTCAAGGCCCGCCGATTTCCGTGTTCTGACTCTCCCTTCCCCCATGCCTTCCTGCCCCAACTCTTCGCGCCGCCACGCCCTGGCCTGGCTCGGTGCCACCGCCCTGCCCCTGCTGGCGCGCCCTGCGGCCGCGGCCAGCCCGGCCGCGCCGCGCATCGTGGCAAGCTTTTCCATCCTGGCCGATGTGGCACGTGAGCTGGCCCCGGCCGGCACCGAAGTGACGGCCCTCGTCGGCCCCGACGCCGACGCCCATGTCTTCGAGGCCCGTCCGGCCGACGGCCGCCGCCTGGCCCAGGCCGACTTGGTGCTGATGAACGGCCTGAACTTTGAGGGCTGGATGGAGCGCCTGGTGAAGGTCTCGGGCTACCGCGGGCCGGTGGTGGTGGTCAGCGAAGGTGTGCCCACGCGCCAGTCTGGGCGCGCCGTGGATCCGCACATCTGGCAAGACCCGGCGCTCATGCGCCGCTGCGTGGCGCTGCTGTCAGCCGCGCTGCAGCAGCGCTGGCCGGCGCAGGCGGCCGAGATCCAGGCCCGCCAGGCCGCCTACCTGCAGCGCCTGGACGAGACCGATGCGCGCATCCGCGCCCTGCTGGCGGCCGTGCCGCGCGCGCAGCGCCGCGTCATCACCTCGCACGACGCCTTCGGCTACTTCGGCGCGGCCTACGGCATCGACTTCATCGCCCCGCAGGGCTGGAACACCCACAGCGAACCCTCGGCCGCCGCGGTAGGGCGCATCGTGCGCCAAGTGCAGGCCATGGGCGTGCGCGCAATCTTCGTCGAGAACATCAGCGACCCCCGTCTGGTACAGCGCATCGCCAGCGAGGGCGGCGCGCGCGTGGGCGGCACGCTGTACTCGGACGCGCTGTCGCGCCCCGGCGGCCCGGCCGACACCTACCTGCGCCTGCTGAAACACAACGCCCGCACGCTGGCCGCCGCGCTGGCGCCTGTGCCTTGAGAGCCCCTCACTGCCCCTCAACCTGCCCGACGAAGGAGCCCCGCATGAACCACCGCCACCGCCTGCCCCGCACCGCCCTCGGGGCCACGCTGCTCGCCCTGGCACTGGCGGCCCCCGGCGCCGCCTTTGCCGGCAAGGCCCATGAACACGGCGTGGTGAAGCTCGACGTCGCCGTCGATGGCGCCACCCTCACCGTGTCGCTGGACACCCCGCTGGACAGCGTGCTGGGCTTCGAACGTGCCCCCCGCACCCCCGCCGAGCGGCGCGCGGCCGATGAAGCCCTGGCCCGCCTGCGCAACACCGCCGGCCTCTTCACCCCCAGCGCAGCCGCCGCCTGCACGCCCACGGCGGCAGAGGTGACGGCCCCGGTTCTGGAAGCCGCCCCGCCCGCCCAGAAAGACGGCCACGCCGACCTGGAAGCCACCTACACCTGGCGCTGCGCGCAGCCCGCGCAACTGCGTGAGCTGGAGCTGAAGCTCTTCGCCGGCTTCACGCGCATGCAGCGCATCGAGGCCCAGGTGGCCGGCGCCACCGCGCAGAAGAAGCTCACCCTGCGCCGGCCGGCCAGCAAGCTGCCCCTCTGAGGGCGGCCGCCGCTCCCCTGCAGCCGGGGTACAGACGCCGCACGGCTGGCGTGTTAGCTTTCACCGGCTTTGATGGAGGAGCACGAACGATGAAGCCGTACCGCAACCCGGTGGCCCTGGCCGCCTTCGCACTCACCTGCGGGGCCCTGCCCCTGGCCGCCACCGCCGCCACGCTGGACACCCAGCTCATCGCCAGCGGCCTCACGCAGCCGCTCTACGCCACCTCACCCGTGGCCGGCGGCCCGCTCTTCGTGGTGGAGAAGGGCGGCACCATCAAGGCGGTGAGCGGCGGTGTCACCAGCAACTTCCTCAACATCAGCGTCACCAGCAGCGGTGAACAGGGCCTGCTCGGCCTGGCCTTCGACCCCGGCTACGCCGACCCCAGCTCGGCCGGCTACCGCCGCTTCTTCGTGAACTACAGCGACCCGGGCAACCGCGACAGCGTCATCGCCAGCTACCGCGCCAACGCGAGCGGCTTGAGCGCCGACCCGGCCAGCCGGCAAGAGGTGATGCGTTTCGCCCAAACCAGCTTCAGCAACCACAAGGCGGGCTGGATGGGCTTCAAGCCCGGCGACGGCAACCACCTCTACATCGCCACCGGCGACGGCGGCGGCAGCAACGACCCCGGCAACAACGCCCAGAACACCGGCGTGCTGCTGGGCAAGATGCTGCGCATCAACATCAACGGCGACGACTTCACCAGTCCCAACATCAATTACGCGATCCCGGGCGACAACCCCTTCGTCGGCGTGGCCGGTGCCCGCGGCGAGATCTTCGCCACCGGCCTGCGCAACCCCTGGCGCGCCAGCTTCGACCGCCTGACCGGCGCGATGTGGATCGCCGATGTCGGCCAGAGCGCGCGCGAAGAGATCAACTTCATCGACGCGGCCAGCGCAGGCGGCCAGAATTTCGGCTGGCGCGTGCGCGAAGGCGACATCGCCACGCCCAGCGTGGGTGGCCCGCTGCAGCCGGGCATGGTCGACCCGCTGCTGGTCTACCCGCGCACCTTCGGCCAGTCCATCACCGGCGGCTATGTCGTGCGCGAGGCCGGCTCGGTGCTCTACGGCCAGTACGTCTTCGGCGATTTCGTCAGCGGCCGCATCTGGTCCATCAACGGCAACGGCAGCCCGCAGACCATGGCCAACGCCACCGACTGGACGGCCATGCTGGACGCCGGCGCGGCCGGCGCTTTGGGCAACATCGCCTCCTTCGGTGAAGGCGCGGGCGGTGAGCTCTACATCGTCGATTACGGCGGCAAGGTGGTGCGCGTGGTGCCCGAGCCGGCCAGCGTGCTGATGATGCTCAGCGGAGCGCTGGCCCTGCTGGCCTGGCGCCGGCGCGCGCAGCGCGGCAGCGACAGCCGCGACAGCAAAGAAGGCACGGTCAGCGCCTGAGCGCTGGGGGCCTAGAATATTCGCATCGGCTTATATCAAGCCGCCCCTGCGAAGGCCCCCATGTCCCCTGGCCCCTGCACGCCCCACCGACGGCGTTTTCTCCGCCACGCCCTCATGGCCAGCGCGGCCGGTGTGGCCGGAGGCCTGCTGTCGCCACCGGCGCTGCAGTTCGCCAGCGCCGCCAGCCACTTCGTTCGCGGCCCGGCCGTGCCTGACCAGCCGCTGCAGCGTCTGAGCCCCCGCGTGGCCCTGGTGTTCGCGCCTGAAGGTTTCCCGACGGCGCAGAACCTCGGGATGATGGCCAACGTGGTGTTCGTCATCACCTCGGTGGGCGTGGTGGTGCTGGACACCGGGGCCTCGGTGCAGATCGGCGAGATGGCCTTGCGGCGCCTGCGCACCCTCACGGCCTTGCCCGTGGTGGCACTCGTCAACTCGCACTACCACGGCGACCACTTCCTGGGCAACGATGCCTTCGTGCAGGCCTTCGGGCAGGCGCTGCCGATCTACGCCCACCCGGCGGCGCGGCAGCAGATCGAGGGCGTGGCCGGCAGTTCATGGCGTGCGCTGATGGAGCGCTGGACCCAGGGCGCCACGCTGGGCACGCAGGTGGTGCCGCCCAACCGCGACGCTCAGCACGGCCTGGTGCTGCGCTTTGGCGACACCACGCTGAAGTTCCACCACCACGGCCGCGCCCACACCGAGGCCGACCTCTGCGTGGAAGTGGTGGAAGACCGCGTGGTCTACGTGGGCGACGTGGCGATGAACGGCCGCATCGCCAACATGGACGACGGCAGCTACCTTGGTACGCTGAAGACCTTCGACGCGCTGGAAGCCGCCGTGCCCGGTGGGCTGTGGGTGCCCGGCCACGGCCAGCCCAGCACACGGCTGCTGGTGGAACAGCGCGAGCTCTTTGCCGGCATCTACGGGCAGTGCGCGGCCGCCGTGAAGGCGGGCCTGGACGAAGCCGAAGCACGCCGCCGCGTGCTGGCCTACCCACCCGTGGCGGCGCACGCCGCGCGCACCCAGGGCTGGGCGGGCAACATCGGCAAGTACATCAGCCTGGCCTACCTGGAGGCCGAGAAAGAGAACTTCTAGGTGCCGAGCGGGCCGACTTCTCGCCAGCGCGGCGCGTGTTCACGGCCACGGTCTGGGACGCCGGGCGCGCCGCCCAGCGCGCACTTCGAGCTCAGGCCACCGCGCCGAACAAGGCGCCAGCGCCGGCCGTCACCACCATCGCCAGCGCCCCCCAGAGGGCCACGCGCCACGCGCCCTGCCACACCCCTGCGCCGCCCATCTGCGCCGACAGCGCACCCAAGCCCGCCAGGAACACCAGCGATGACACCGACACCCAGAGGCTCAGCTGCGCCGCCGATGCCGTGGCGACAACCACGATCGGCAAGGCCGCACCGAGGGCAAAGCTGCCGGCTGAGGCGAGCGCGGCTTGCGTCGGGCGGGCTGCGGTGGTGTCAGAAAGACCCAACTCGTCGCGGGCGTGCGCGCCCAGGGCGTCGCGCGCCATGAGCTGGCCAGCCACCTGCCCGGCCAGCGCCGGGTCGAGGCCGCGGGCGGTGTAGAGGTTCGCCAACTCTCGCTGCTCGCCCGCGGGGTCTTGCTGCAGTTCGGCGCGCTCCCGGGCCAGGTCGGCGTTTTCGGTGTCCGCCTGCGAATGGACGGAAACAAACTCGCCAGCCGCCATCGACATGGCACCGGCGATCAGGCCGGAGACGCTGGTCAGCAGGAGGGTGCGGTGGTCGGCGCCCGCTGCCGCCACGCCCAGCACCAGACTGGCAGTCGACACGATGCCGTCGTTGGCGCCAAGCACCGCGGCGCGCAGCCAGCCGATGCGGTCGCTGCGGTGGCGTTCCGGGTGCCGGGCCAGCGTCCTGCCGAAGCGTCCGCGCTGCGGCAAGGCCGGCGCTGGCATCGGGGTCTCTGTCGTCATGAAGCTTCGCCGGGGCGGTGTCGTGCAGACCGGGCCGTCAGGTGCTCAGCGCCGACTTGGTCAGGCTCCAGGCTTGCGACAGCTTGGCGCCGCGCGCGTGGTACGCCGTCTTGACGCGCTCCATGCGATCTTCGATCCGCGACCTGGCCTCCTCCTTGGCCTGGCTCAACTGCAGCTTCAGCGACGCCGCCTTGGCCTCCGCTTCCTGCTTCAGCAGGTCCAGGCGCTGCTGGCCGCGGTGCACGGCCGCATCCAGGCTGGCCTTCGTCGTCGCGAGCTTGGCCTGCAGCCGGGTCTTGGCGGCCCCGGAAGCGCGCGAAGCCTCGGTTTCGAGTGCCTTGATTTCCGCCTTGAAGGCCGCGATGTCGTGGTCGAACTGCGCTTCCGCCACTTCGCTACGGCTGCGCCGGATGACCTGCCCACCGGCCGCCTCCAGAGCCGCGTCGACCGGCACGGTCCACTCTTCTTCGATCTCTGCCACCAGGGCCACCTTGCCGGGCTGCAGATGCTCAGTTGCGGCATCGATGAAGTCCAGGCCCACGCCGGCCACCCAGAAGTCGCGCACGGCGCCCGCCACGGTGCCGGTGACGGCACCGACGGCCAGGCCCACAGGCCCGCCGAGCAGGCCGATCAGGCTGCCCACCGCCAGCCCGGTGACGGCGCCGGCCGCGTCGGTGCCCAAGGGCTTCTTGACGCTCAGCGCGCCGTGGGCGCCGCGCGAGAGCACGCCGGTGGCGTACAGCGTGATGTCGCCGGCGTCGTGCAGGGCGCGCAGCGCGTTCAGCCCGGCATCGGCTGCCGGCTCGTTGTCGAAGATCGCGACCAGAAGCTTGTTCACGGGATGTCCTTCTCCAAGACCTTGGGGCCGACGCCGCAGCGGCGTCGGAGGTTCGACCCGGCCGTGGCGTGGGCGCAGGCCCTGAGCGGGCCGTCGGCAAGGGCTTCATGCGCACGCAGTCGGCCACGACCACCAGGCCCTGCCGGCGTGGTGTTGGCCGGAGTCATGCGGCAGTCTGGCAGCCGCAGCATCACGCCACCGTGCGTTGCCGCACCCTGGGCGCCCGCCGGGCGTCAGTGCGCTGCGCCCAGGTCTTCGTCTGCGGCGTGGCGCCAGGCCACGCTGCCGCTGTCTTGCAGGTAGATCCGCTTGGGCGTGGGCATCATCTCGCGCAGCTTCATGCCGAAGTCGTTGCCGCAGACGCCCTTGAAGTTCTGCACGCCCAGACTGGTCGGCACCTTGTGGACGCAGGTCTCGCCGACCACTTCGCCGATGGTGCATTCGCGTCCGGCGGCCAGGGCGCTCTGGGTCTGCCTGAAGAAGGCGATTTCCTCGTGCTTGGCCTGCAGGGCTTGCCGCAGGGCCTGCTTTTCCTTGGCGAACCTCTCCATGGCCTTGAGCCCGGTCACATGCCGGTTCTGCATCTGGCGGAAGTTGCTTTCCTGCACCGGCGAGAGCGCCAGCTTGCCTGCACGCACCATGTCGGTCAATGCCAGCAGCTTGCTGAATTCGGGGTCTGCGGCCAGCTTCTTGACTTCAGCGGACAAGGCTTCGATCTTCTGCTCGATATCGGAAGCAGCCGCCCCCAAAGCGGCCAGCTTGCGCCGCCCTTCGGTGGCGTCTGGAATGAGCACCGACACCAGATTGGGCTTGCCGCGGCGCATGTCGGAGGTCTGGATCTGCACCGACTGGGCCACCAAGGTGCAGCCCTGCGCCAGGCCCACCCGCAGGCTGTTGGCGATGACCTCGCAATTGATGGCTTGCCCGATCGTCACCACATCGCCGATGAGCGTGGAGTTCTCCGCGTAGTGCACCTCGATGCTGCCGCCTACGGCCTCGACACCCGCGTTCAGGGCGCGGTTCTTGATGTGGATGCTGCCGCCCGCGCTCGTCGCGCGGCCACCACTCAGGCTGTCGGCCAGCTCGATGCGCCCGGCCTTGGAGACCAGCGACCCGTACACCGTGGAGGTGAACTTCATGTGCTTGCCTTCCACCACGCGGCCCTCCTGCACCTCGCCGTGTTCGACAAACTCATCGACCGACAGGGTCAGATCCCCGGTGGTCTTGGCGTTGATGCCGCTCTTGTTCTCGATCTTCTCGGTGACCGAGATCTGGTTGGTGTCCACATCGATCGAGATGAATCCGCTGGCCGCCGCGCTGATGAACTGGCCATCGGCAGCGTTCTCGATGCTCGTTCCCGGCCCGGCCAGGGCCTCCAGGCTGATGTCCTTGGGCACCTCGGGCTCGATGATGTCGCCGGTGACCCGAAAGCCCGGCCGGCCCAGTTGCCGGGGCACCTTCTTCATCATCCGCGTGCCTTTGGCAATTTGCGGAAAGCGGTTCTTGAAGCGCCGCAGATCGGCCCGGCCCCCCGTGATCAAGGGCGAGTTGTCGCGGTGCAAGCCTTCGAACTGCTCCAGCAGTTCGGCTTCGCGCCCAGGCTGGGGCGCGAGTTCCAGCGCCACGGCCACACGGTCGGTCTTGTTGGCGGCGATGGCATCCCGCACCGTCTGCACCTGGATGCCAAAGCGCACACCCTTGGTCCACATGACGCAGATGAACTCGTCGATGTCCAGGCGGGTCGGTTCGAGACGGGTCTTCTCGCGGTCGTCGAGGGGCGGCGTCTGACCGGTGGCTTCGGCCTGGCCGCTCACGGGCTCGGGCTCGCCGACTTCCAGGAACACGGGCTCGAACAGGTACTCGGCGCGTGCGCCTTCGTCGAGCACACGCACCTCCTTGTAGAGCGAGCGGCGCGCGGGCGACAGGCGCATGATGCCGCCCGCCAGCCGAATCTCGCGGGCCTGGCCGCGCATCGATTCCGGCTGGTACAGCAGCGCCTGCAGACTGGCGTGATCGAGTTGCGTGAAGTAGGCGCCCTGCGCAAACAGCCGGTCGACGAAGACCATGAAGCTGTCGTCCGAAGGCATCTTGGCCACATCGAGCACAACACCACTGGCCGTCTTGCGAATGAAGCTCGGCAAGGACGACAGCTCATGGCCGGACGCCGCGTTGCCCGCGGTATCCCTCTGCTCAGTCATGTCGCCTCGGCGTGCCCATCGTGAACGTCCATCAAGCTTGGTTCGGTGCTTGGTCGTTGCCGGCACACCCGGTTTCGCGGCAATGCCAGGCCAGCCCGGCCGCTGGGGCCGTCAACGGGGTTGCGCGGCGGCGCGGGCATCTGTCAGCGTTGTCGGCCCGCGGGCGGTCTTCTTCAGGGCGAGCCGGCGCGCCGCGCTCGATCAAGCGTGACCAAGGTCGCCAGATCGCGCTCTTCGTGGGCAAGGCCTCCGCTTGCCGGGCCGGCCCATGAGGCCTGCCAACGCCCCCGAAGCCTCCAGGCGCGCAGCCACCATTTCCGCAGTTCGCTGAACCACAGCAACCCTGGCCCCGGCCATGACGACGCCCATCGCGGCCATGCCGGCCGACCTGTGGGCGTCGGTCTGTGACCCCAAACCCGCCTACTCCACCACGAACAGCGGCTTGATCTGCGTGAGGCAACTGCTGTTGGGCGCTTGCCGGGGCTGGGCCAGAAAATCGGTGGCGATCTGTATCACGCAGTCGGTCGCCGGCATGCCCGGCGGCGGAAAGAACGACCCGTGCCCCAGGCCGGGGAAGGTGTAGACATAGGCGCTTTTCAGCTTCCTTGCCACGGCTTGCCCGTAAGGCTGGGGCGTCACGGGGTCGTAGGCGCCGTTCAACACCAGCGTGGGGATCTCGGGGTTCTCGTAGACGAAGGGGGGCTTCAGGTCGGCCTGGAGAAGCTCGCAGACCTTCGCCACCGTTTCGCTTTCGCGCAGGCCCCAGGCGACGAGTTGCGGATAGGGTGGCGGCAAGACCTGGCTGGGCGTCGCCAGCACCGACTTGGCCCGAACGCAGAGCACGCTGTGGTACATCCCCTTGGCGCTGCCGTCTCTGCTTTCCAGATCCGCGGACAGGTTCTCTGCGACCCAAGCGAAGTTCCCCTGGCTGGCAGCCTGGATGTACTTCGGAATGGACGTCCCGCGGGCGGTGTTGCCGGAATAGGGGCGAAGCAGCGCAGTCAGAACGGCAGTGGCAAAGGCATTGCCGTCGATCTGGGCCACCACCGCCTGCTGGCTCATCCGCGCGGTCAAGGTCAGGGCCACGGGCTTCTGGTTGAGCTGGTCGACGATGGCCAGGAACTGCTGCTCGAGCTTGGGGTAAGCCTGGCCACAACTTTGATCTTGGGCGCAGGCGTGGAACAGGTTGCGCAGGGCATAGCTCAACGAGTGGCCCCCCGCCAGGTTGAAGTCGATGTCGGGCCGGACCACGCCATCGAGGATCACGCTGCGGAGCTTGGCCTGGTGCTTGTCCGCCTGGGCGATGACGTATTGCCCCAGCAGCGTGCCGTAGGACACCCCGTAGTAGTTGAAGGCCCGGTAGCCCAGGGTCTCAGCGACGAAGTAGACGTCTGCTGCGTTCTCGCGCGTGTTGAAGGCGCTGAGGTTGATGCCCTGCGCCTTGAAACGCTCCTGGCAGGTCTTGAACCAGCTGGGGTCGGTGTAGGCCATCTCGCCCTTGGCGACGGCGATGTTCTTGGCGTCGTACTCCGGGCAGGACAGGAAGGGCTTGGAATACCGCGTGCCCCGTTCTTCGACGAAGACGAGGTCGCGGGTTTTCAGCACGGCCTGCAGTTCGGGCAGAGACGGCACGGCCCAATTGACGATCACGCCGATGGTGGAGTCGCCCGGGCCGCCTTGTTCGACAAACAGAGGGTCGGCCGCAGGGCTCTTGCTGCTGCTGCGGATGCGCACAACGGCCAGCTGGATGCTGCGCCCCTGGGGCAAGGCGTGCTGTTCCGGCGCGGTGACGTAGCCGCAATCCGACCGGGCCGCCACGGTGGCAGGCAGGTCGAAGCGCTTGCAATCAACGGTTTGCCATGCCGCGCCCAGCTTGGCACGGGCGTTGGGTGCGGCATGGACGGCTGAGCTGCCGGCCAGCACGGCCCCGACCGTGATCCCCAGCAGCATGCCGCGGGGCCACAGCGCGCGTACCGGCTTCGCGGCGGGGAGGCTGCAGGCGAAGCCGGGCACGGGGCGTGAAGGTGTCGTCATCGTCGAACTCTCCGGAGGGTGTCGATCGCAGAAGTCGGTTCTTGAGGCCGCGCAGCGGCCCACAGCCCCACCCCAGCAGGAACAAGGCGATCCATGGGCTTGCGCGAGCAGCCGACTTCTAGCCGCTTTGCAGCAGCCTGTCACCACCACGCCATGGTCAGTGACCGGCCCCTGTCTCCAGGGTTTGAGAAACCCATGGCCCGGAGGTCGCGCGGCGCTTCGGGAAAAGCAGCATTTCAGGGCCGTGAGCATGGGATAAATCTGAACGCAGGCGGAGGCTTCAGCGACACACTCCGCAGTCCGGCGTGCTCCGGCTGGCACGCGCTGCTGCACGCCCGCCTTCTGGCACATCACCCTTTGGAGAAACACCCGATGCCCAACGCTCGAACCGCCCATGCCGTCCGTCTGGAGTTCGCGCCTGACTCCTTGGTTCAGTCCAATCTGTCAGGAGCGGCTTTCACCGGCGACTGGCTCTGGGTGGCGGGCGACGAGGCCTGCGGCGTGGACCGGCTGCGCCGGCTCGACCCCGTGGGGCGCGAGGCCTTGCGCTTCGGCGAGGTGCGCGACTTTCCGCTGGCCGACCTGCTGGACCTGCCAGGCGCGGCCGACGAAGAGGCCGATCTGGAAGGCATGGCCGTGGCCGACGGTTTCCTCTGGGTGGTGGGCTCGCATGGCTTGAAGCGCAAGAATGCGAAGCCCGAACGCAGCCACGCCGACAACGCGAAGCGGCTGTCCAAGGTGGCGCTGGATGGCAACCGGCGCCTGCTCGCCTGCCTGCCGATCGAACCCGACGAGAAGGGGGCGCCTGGCCTGGTGCGCCGCGCCCAGGATGGCCGCAAGGCGCTGCGCCTGAAGGGTGACGCCCAGTCCAACCTGCTGACCCGCGCCCTGGCCGAAGACCCCCATTTCGGTCCCTACATGGCCATTCCTGGCAAGGACAACGGCTTCGACATCGAGGGCCTGGCCGTGGACGGCCGCCGGCTGCTGCTCGGCCTTCGCGGCCCGGTGCTGCGCGGCTGGTCGGCGCTGCTGGAGATCCAGGTCGAGGCCCGCGCCGACGACTTGCGTCTGGTGCCGCTGGACGACAGCGGCACGCTGCTGCGCAAGCATTTCCTGCAGCTCGACGGCCTGGGCATCCGGGATCTGCATTTCTCAGGCGACGACCTGTTCATCCTGGCCGGCCCGACCATGGTGCTCAACGGTGACATCCGGGTCTTCAAGTGGCCCGCGGCTCGCGCCTCGCTGGCCGCCAACCTCGAACCGGTGCGCTTTGAGGAAGCCCTGAGCGAGTCGGTGCCCTTGCCGCACGGGCGCGGCGTCAACCGGGCCGAGGCGATCTGCCAGCTGCCGCCGGCGCTGTCGGGTGGCAAGGCGAAATGGCTGGTCCTGTACGACGCTCCAGGTCCCGAGCGCAGGGACGGCGGGAACGCCGTGTTCGGTGACCTGCTGCGCCGCGACTGAGCCTTGTCTTGCCGCGGTCTCCGATCACGCCATGAGCAATGCATACCGAATCGATGCGGAGGCTCCGCTGCAGTTCGTGATCAACGCGTCTGCCGGCAGCAGCGATGCAGACAGCAAGCGCGAGCGCATCGAGGCGGCGCTGCAGGCGGCGGGGCGTCGCGGAGACCTGCACTTCTGCACACCGCAGGACCTGGCGCGGGTGGCGCGTGAGAAGGCCCATCAGGCCTTGTCCACCGGCACCGCGGTGGTCGCCGTCGGAGGCGACGGCACGCTGAACACGGTGGCGCAGGCCGCGCACAGCACAGGCTGCGCCATGGGTGTGGTGCCCCAGGGAACCTTCAACTACTTCGCCCGCACGCACGGCATCCCGGTCGACCCGACCGAAGCGGTCCACCTGCTGCTGCGATCGACGGTCATCCCGGTGCAGTTGGCGGGCGTCAACGGCCGCGTGTTTCTCGTGAACGCCAGCCTCGGGCTCTACCCGGAGCTGCTGGAAGACCGCGAGGCCTACAAGGCCCGTTTCGGGCGCAGCCGCTGGGTGGCGTTCGCGGCAGCCTGCACAACGTTGCTGCGCGCGCAGCGCAAGCTGCGTGTGCACATCGAGATGGGGGGCACGGCACGCGACGAGCAGACACTGACGCTCTTCGTCGGCAACAACCGGCTCCAACTGCAGCAGCTCGGCGCCGAGCCGGAGGACACCGTCGCCGGCACGCCGGGTGACGGCAGCATCGCCGCGCTGATGCTGCGGCCCATCGGCACCTGGCCGATGATCGGGCTGATGCTGCGCGGGGCGATGGGACGGCTCGGCGAAGCCGCCGGGGTGGAACGCTTCGAGTTCCAGCACATGGTGGTCAAGCCCAGGCTGCCGCAGGGGCGTCTGGGGGTGAAAGTGGCCTTCGACGGCGAGGTGACGACGCTGCGCGCACCGCTGGACTTCCGCGTGCTTTCCAAGCCGCTGTACCTGCTGGCGCCACCGCGTGGGCAGTCGGGCGGATGAGCGTCCTGCTCCAGGTTTCCGACCCGCACTTCGGCACCGAGCAGCCGGCCGTTGCCGAAGCGCTGAACGCCCTGGCGCACCAGCAGCGGCCCGATCTCGTCGTGCTGTCTGGTGACATCACGCAGCGGGCCCGGCCGGCGCAGTTCCGTGCCGCACGCGCCTTCGCAGAGCGCCTGGGCGCGCCCCTGTTGGCCGTGCCGGGCAACCACGACATCCCGCTGTTCGACCTGTGGACGCGGCTGCGGCGCCCCTATGCTCGCTACAGCGCGGTCTTCGGCACGGATCTCCAACCGGTGCACCGGTCGCCCGAGCTGCTGGTGGTGGGCGTGAACACCACGCGTGCCTGGCGCCACAAGGATGGCGAGATCTCGCCCCTGCAGGTGGCGCGTGTGGCCAGCCTGATGGAAGGCGCCGCGGCGGGGCAGCTGCGGGTGGTGGTGGTTCACCAGCCCATCGCCGTGACACGCGATGACGACCTGCCCAACCGCCTGCACGGCCACGACGCCGCGCTGCGGCGCTGGGCCGCGGCCGGCGCCGACCTCGTCATGGGCGGCCACATCCACCTGCCCTACGTCATGGCACTGCAGGGCCTGGTGCGGCCGATGTGGGCCGTGCAGGCAGGCACGGCCCTCTCCACCCGCACTCGCCCGGGCGCGCCCAACTCGGTGAACGTGTTGCGCTGGGGCCAGGGCTCGACATCGGGCCGCTGCCAGATCGAGCAATGGGACTTCACGGCCGAGAGCCGGGCCTTCGTCCTGGCCCAGGTCACGGCGGTCCAACCCACCCGGTAGCGATCGCCAGCGGGCGCCGCAGCGCTGCGCTCCAGGCTGAACGCACGGCGGCCGGTGCGATGCCGCACCGGCTTGAACCTCACCCATCGGTCCTCTTCAGGGCGCCGGCTGAACGGGAGCTTCGCTGCCTTCTGGCGTAGGCCTTGATGCGGCCCTCAGCCGCCCGTCACTCCCACTCGATCGTCGCCGGCGGCTTGCTGCTCACGTCATAGGTCACGCGGTTGATGCCGCGCACCTCGTTGATGATGCGCCCCGACACCTTCTTCAGCAGGCTGTAGGGCAGCTCGGCCCAGTCGGCCGTCATGAAGTCGCTGGTCTGCACGGCGCGCAAGGCCACCACGTAGTCGTAGGTGCGGCCGTCGCCCATCACGCCCACGCTCTTCACCGGCAGAAAGACGGTGAAGGCCTGGCTGGTCAGGTCGTACCAGCTCTTGCCGGTGGCCGGGTCCACCGCCGCGCGCAGCTCTTCGATGAAGATGGCATCGGCACGCTGCAGCAGGCTCACGAACTCGCGGCGGATGTCGCCCAGGATGCGCACGCCCAGGCCCGGCCCTGGGAAGGGGTGGCGGTAGACCATCTCCGGCGGCAGGCCCAAGGCCACACCCAGTTCACGCACCTCGTCCTTGAACAGGTCGCGCAGCGGTTCCAGGAGCTTGAGGCCCAGCTGTTCCGGCAGGCCGCCCACGTTGTGGTGGCTCTTGATGGTGGTGGCCTTCTTGGTCTTGGCACCGCCGCTTTCGATGACGTCGGGGTAGATCGTGCCTTGCGCCAGGAAGGTCGCGCCCTGGTGGCCGGTGCTGCCCGCCTTCAGTTTGGCGGCTTCGGCCTTGAACACGTCCACGAACAGGCGGCCGATGATCTTGCGCTTCTGCTCGGGGTCGGTGACGCCGGCCAGTTCGCCCATGAACAGATCGCTCGCGTCCACGCGGATCACCTTCGCGTGCAGCTTACCCGCGAACATGTCCATCACCATGTCGCCCTCGTTCAGGCGCAGCAGACCGTGATCGACGAACACGCAGGTCAGCTGCTCGCCGATGGCGCGGTGGATGAGCGCCGCGGCCACGCTGCTGTCCACGCCGCCGCTCAGGCCCAGGATGACCTCCTCATCACCCACCTGCTCGCGGATGCGCTGCACGGCTTCTTCGATGTGGTCGCGCATCACCCAGTCGGGCCGGGCGCCAGCGATCTTCAGCACGAAGCGCTCCAGCAGCGCCCTGCCCTGCACGGTGTGCGTGACCTCGGGGTGGAACTGCACCGCGTAGTAGCCGCGCGCCTCGTCGGCCATGCCGGCGATCGGGCAGCTGGGCGTGCTGGCCATCAGCTTGAAGCCCGGCGGCAGCGCCGTGACCTTGTCGCCGTGGCTCATCCACACCTTCAGGATGCCGTGGCCTTCAGCGGTGCTGAAGTCTTCGATGCCGTCCAGCAGCTTCGTGTGGCCGTGCGCGCGCACCTCGGCGTAACCGAATTCGCGGGTCTGGCCGCTTTCCACCGTGCCACCCAGCTGCGCGGCCATGGTCTGCATGCCGTAGCAGATGCCCAGCACCGGCACGCCGCTGGCCCACACGGCCTGCGGTGCGCGCAGGTCTTCTTCCTCGTAGGTGCTGGCGTGGCTGCCCGAGAGGATGATGCCCTTGGGCGCGAAGCTGCGGATGAACTCTTCGCTGACGTCGTTGGGGTGGATCTCGCAGTAGACGTGCGCCTCGCGCACGCGGCGCGCGATGAGCTGCGTGACCTGCGAGCCGAAGTCGAGGATGAGGATCTTGTCGTGCGTCATGGCGTCAACTCGTCGGGCCCGTCTCAGGCCGGCGTGGGGGTGGAAGGGGGCGCGTTGCGGCGCTGCGCGCGGAAGTGCAGCACCGCCATCAGCAGCGCCGCGGCCAGCAGCGCCGCGCAGAAGAACATGGGCGCACCGATGCGCCAGTCGCCACGCGGCAGGTGTGACACCGTGCTCAGCAGCGGCGTGGCCAAGGCGGGCGCGATCACGGCCATCAGGTTGTTCAGGCCGCTGACGGCGCCCAGGGTCTGGCCCTGCTCGCTGCCGCTGGCGGCGCCCGACACCAGGCTCTGCAGCGCTGCGCCCACGGTGTTGCCGAGCAGGTTCATCAGAATGATCGCGTAGATCATCCAGCCCTCGGTGGCCAGGCCGTAACCGATGTTGGCCACCATCGCCGAGCACAGGGCCAGCACGGCCAGGCGCTGCGGCGTCACGAGCTTCAGGATGCGACCGAGCAGCACGCCCTGCACGAGCGCCGCCACGGTGCCCACGGCGAACAGCGACCAGCCGTTCTGCGTGGGCCCCCAGCCGAACTTGAAGGTGGTGTAAAGCACCCACACCGTGTACAGCGTGAACTGCGCCAGGCCCACGCAGGCCAGCACCGGCATCAGCAGACCCACGCCCTTCAGCCGCGCCAGCGCGCGCAGCGAACTCAAGGGGTTGGCAGCGCTCCAGGTGACGGCGCGGCGCCGCTCGGCGGGCAATGACTCGGGCAGCACGAACACGCCGTAAAGCAGGTTCAGCAGCGCCAGTGCGCCGGCTACGAAAAACGGCAGGCGCAGGTCGATGCCGCCCAGCAGCCCGCCCATCACCGGCCCGAGGATGAAACCGAGGCCGAACATCGCGCCCAGCAGCCCGAAGCGGCGCGCGCGCTGCTCCGGCGGCGTGATGTCGGCCACGTAGGCATTGGCCACCGCCGCGTTGGCCTGCATGGCGCCGCCCACCACGCGCGAGGCCAGCAACATCCACAGGCTGGTGGCCAGCGCGGTAGCGAAGAAGTTCAGCGCCAGACCGCAGAAGCCGAGCAGCAGCACGGGCCGGCGGCCGTAGCGATCCGACAGCGCGCCGAGCATGGGCGCCGAGACGAAACTCGCTGCCGCGTAGGTGAAGGCCACCCAGCCGTACCAGCGCGTCTGCTCGGCCGGGTTGGCCGTGAACTGGCCCACCAGCGCCGGCAGCACCGGGATGATCAGGCCCACCGCCAGAAAGTCGATGAGCACCGCCACCATGATGAAACGCATGGCGGCGGGCCGGTCGCCGCCCGTGCCCGCGGCTGGCTCGGCGGCGGCGCTCATTCCATGCGGTAGTTCGGCGCTTCTTTGGTGATCTGCACGTCGTGCACGTGGCTCTCGCGGATGCCGGCCGCGGTGATCTCGACGAACTCGGCCTGCTCGTGCATCTGCGCGATGGTGGCCGCGCCGCAGTAGCCCATCGAGGCGCGCAGGCCCCCGGCCATCTGGTAGATGATGCTGACGACACTGCCCTTGTAGGGCACGCGGCCCTCGATGCCCTCGGGCACCAGCTTGTCGGCGTTGGGGTTGACGGTCTCGTCGGCTTCCTGGAAGTAGCGGTCGGCGCTGCCAGCGCGCATGGCGCCGATGCTGCCCATGCCGCGGTAGCTCTTGTAGCTGCGGCCCTGGTACAGGATGACCTCGCCCGGCGCTTCTTCGGTGCCGGCGAACATGCCGCCCATCATCACCGTGCCGGCGCCTGCGGCGATGGCCTTGGCGATGTCGCCGCTGTAGCGGATGCCGCCGTCGGCAATCAGCGGCACGCCCGTGCCCTTGAGCGCCGTGGCCACGTTGTCGATGGCCATGATCTGCGGCACGCCCACCCCTGCCACGATGCGCGTGGTGCAGATGCTGCCCGGGCCGATGCCCACTTTCACGGCATCCGCGCCGGCTTCCACCAGCGCCAGCGCGGCCGCGCCGGTGGCGATGTTGCCGCCGATCACGTCCACCTGCGGGTAGTGCTTCTTGACCCAGCGCACACGCTCGATGACGCCGGCGCTGTGGCCGTGGGCGGTGTCGACGATCAGCGCGTCCACGCCAGCCTTCACCAGCAGTTCCACGCGCTCTTCGGTGCCATCGCCCACGCCCACCGCAGCGCCCACGCGCAGCTTGCCTTGCGCATCGCGCGCGGCGTTCGGGAAGTTGGTCTGCTTGGTGATGTCCTTCACCGTCATCAGCCCGCGCAGCTCGAAGGCCGGGGTGACGACCAGCACGCGCTCCAGGCGGTGCTTGTGCATCAGCTGCTTGCCCTCGTCGAGCGAGGCGCCTTCGTGCACATAGATCAGGCGCTCGCGCGGCGTCATGATCTCGCGCACCGGGGCGTCCAGGCGGCTTTCGAAGCGCAGGTCGCGGTTGGTGACGATGCCGACCACCGTCTTGCCTTCCACCACCGGGAAGCCCGACACGCCGTGCTGGCGCGACAGCGCCATCACGTCTCGCACGGTGGCCGTGGGCGCTACGGTGATGGGGTCGCGCAGCAGGCCGCTCTCGTAGCGTTTCACGCGGGCTACCTCGGCCGCCTGCTGCTTGGGCGTGAGGTTCTTGTGCACGATGCCGATGCCGCCTTCTTGCGCGATGGCGATCGCAAGGCGGGCTTCGGTGACGGTGTCCATCGCGGCCGACACCAGCGGGAGGTTCAGCTTGATGTTGCGGGACAGCCGGGTGGCGAGACTGGTGTCGCGGGGCAACACCTGGGAGTAGGCCGGCACCAACAACACATCGTCGAAGGTGAGCGCTTTGCCGAGTAGGCGCATGAAAAAGCTCCAAACGCAAAAGCAGATTATAGGGAGGCGGCGGTGGCCGGCACCCGCGCCGGGCCGGCTGCTACGCCCTGTGACAGCACAGGCGCGCAGAGCGCGGCTTTCGCACGTTTTCTGCAAATGCCGCGCACTACACTGCCGAGATGCACACCCCGTTCGTCCTCTGCACCGTGCACGCTGCGCGCCGGCTGCCGCCGCAACGCGTGCTCTCCGCACCCCTGATCGGCCTGAGCCTCGCCCTGGTGCTGGCCCTGGCCGCGCCGGCCGCGCATGCGCAGTGGAAGTGGCGCGACAAGTCGGGCCAGATCAACGCCAGCGACCGCCCGCCGCCGCTGGACGTGCCCGACAAGGACATCATCTCGCGGCCGCCGCAAGAGACGCGCCGCACCGTGCTCACGGCCCCCGGCGCAGCCGCAGCGGCATCAGCCGCTTCTGCACCTGCTGCCACGCGCCCGCCTGCCGGCGACCGGGACCTGGAAGCACGTCGCCGTGCCGCCGAACAAGAACAGGCCGGCAAAAGCAAGGCCGAAGAAGAACGCCAGGCCGCGCAGCGCGCCGAGAACTGCCGGCGCGCCCGCGGGCACGTGGCCGCGCTGGAAAGCGGCCAGCGCATGGCCCGCGTGAACGAGAAGGGCGAGCGCGAGGTGCTGGACGACCGCGCCCGCGCTGATGAGATGCGCCAGTCGCGCGCCATCATCGCCTCCGACTGCCGCTGAAGCAGCACCGCCATCGCGGCGCGTCGCCGCCTTGGCTGGGGGCGGCCAGAACCGCTAGCCGCCCCGGCGTGGGCCGGCGGCTTTCTGAGCCCGGTGCTTCTGGTAGCGCAGGCGCCGCGCCTCTTTCGGGTCGACCAGCAGACCGCGGTAGATCTCCACCCGGTCGCCCTCGCGCAACAACGCACCGGGCTCGCAGACACGGCCCCACACCCCCAGCCGCAAGCCCTCGGGCTGCAGCCCTTGCCGCTGCAGCACGCCACTGGCCTGCAGGGCCTGCATCACCGTGGCTCCCGGGGCGAGTTGCAGGCGGCTGTGGTCCACCTGGCCCGGCGCGGGGCAGTACACCAACTCCACCTGCATCTCAGCGCTGGCCATACACCGCTTCGGCGCGGCGCACGAAAGAGTCCACCAAGGTGTTGGCCACACGGTCGAAGACCGGGCTCACGACAGCCTCCAAGGCCACGCTGGAAAAGGCGTAGGCCAGATCGAACTCGATCTTGCAGGCCGCCTGGTCGCTGCCGGGCCGCCCCAGCGGGTGGAAGATCCAGTTCCCTTCCAACTTCGAGAACGGCCCGTCGACCAGTTGCACGGCCACCGATTGGCCCGCCTTGTGCACGTTGCGCGTGGTGAAGGCGTGCTGCACGCCCATGTAGGCCAGGCTCAGGCGCGCGGTGACGCCATCGTCGTGCGGCTCCACCACCTCGGCGCGGCTGCACCAGGGCAGGAACTGCGGATAGGCCTGCACATCGGTGACGAGGTCGTACATCTCGCGGGGCGAGTACCAGAGCAGGACCGACTTGCGCACGTGCTTCATACAATGCAGCCATTCTAGGAGCGCCTTGTTTTGCGGGCCCCCAGCCCGCAGATAACCTGCCCCGCGCCCTTGCCGCGCGCCTGAAGCGCCGACCCAGCACCCGACCATGGCCCACATCGCCGAAAACCGCCGAGCCCGTTTCGAGTACAGCATCGAAGAGCAGTACGAGGCGGGCATGGTGCTGGCTGGCTGGGAGGTCAAGGCCATCCGCGCCGGGCAGGTGCAGCTCACCGACGGCTATGTGCACATCCGCGATGGAGAGCTGTACCTGATCGGCTGCCGCATCAACGCCCTGCGCAGCGCCTCCACGCACATCCACCCCGAGGCCGACCGCACCAAGAAGCTCTTGATGCACAAGGCCGAGATCCGCCGCCTCATCGGCAAGGTGGAGCAGAAGGGCTTCACGCTGGTGCCACTGAACCTGCACTACAAGGGCGGGCGCGTGAAGGCCGAGATCGCGCTGGCCAAGGGCAAGGCCGAGCACGACAAGCGCAACACCGTGAAAGAACGCGACTGGGAGCGCGAGAAGGGCCGGCTGATGCGGCACAAGGTCTCCTCCGGCGGCAAGGACTGACGCGCCGGGCCAGGGTTTCCACCCCCGCAATGCGGGTGTCCCCCCTTGAAGTGCAGTGGCGCGCAGGCCGAAGGTCCCCTGCACAGCGGTTGCGCGCGCCAGGGGCCGCCGTAGCATTCTTCGCATGGCCTGCCGGCCTGGGCATGAGCCCCGCCGACCGGAGGCCTTGTGGAGACACCGACCATGCCCAGCCTCACCCGGCAACACCCCGTGCCGGCACGCGCACGCCCTGCCCGGCGGCCCGCCACCTGGTTCATCGCGCTGCTGGCGGCCGGCGCCGCACTCTTCGCCGCCCTGCCCCCGGCCCGGGCGGCGACCGCCACCACGCTGGCCAACGAGCCCCGCCACGCGCTCGTCATCGGCAACGCCGACTACACCACCGCCCCGCTGCTGAACCCGGCCAATGACGCTACCGCCGTGGCCAAGGTGCTGGAGAAGGCCGGCTTCAAAGTCGACCTGAAGGTCAACGCCACGCAAAAGCAGATGCAAGAGGCCGTCACCCTCTTCGGCGACCGGCTCAAGGCCGGCGGCGCCGGCCTCTTCTACTTCGCGGGCCACGGCGTGCAGATCAAGGGCCGCAACTTCATGCTGCCGGTGGGCGCCACCATCGCCCGCGAAGACGAGGTGCCCTACAAGGCCGTCGACGTGCAGCAGGTGCTGGACAAGATGGAGACGGCGAAGAACCGCATCAACATGGTGGTGCTCGACGCCTGCCGCGACAACCCGTTTGCGCGCAGCAGCCGCAGCACCAGCGGCGGGCTGACGCAGGTGGACGCGCCCATCGGCTCGCTGATCGCCTTCGCCACCGCGCCGGGCAGCGTGGCCAGCGACGGCCGCAATGCCAACGGCCTGTACACGCAGCACCTGCTGGCCAACATCGAGCGGCCGGGCACGCCCATCGAAGACGTGTTCAAGCGCGTGCGCCTGGGCGTGCGGCTGGACAGCAACGGCAGCCAAGTGCCCTGGGAAAGCACCTCGCTCGAAGGCGATTTCTATTTCTTCTCGGCGGCGCCGGGCGCCAAGGCGGGCCCGACCACGCTGCCGCCACCGCCGGGCATCGAGCAGATGGCACGTGTGGAGCGCGCCTACGAACTGCTGCGCCAGGGCCAGATCGACGATGCCGAACGCATCTTCCGCGCGCTGGCCAGCGCCAGCCACACCGACATCGCCTGGATGGGCCGCGAAGGCGTGGCCGAGGTGCTGCTGGCCCGCGGCGACAGCCAGGCGGCGCTGACCGAGGCCAACCAGATCATCGCCAAGGCGCCGACGCGCAGCGCGGCCTACCTCATCCGCGGCCGGGCCCTGGCCGCTGCGGGCCAGGCCCAGGAAGGCCAGGCCGCTTTGCAGAAGGCCGCCGGCGCCCAGACGGTGGCCGACTTCGGCTGGCAGAAAGCCGAGGCCCTGGTGGCCGTGGGCAACGTGCAGCGCAAGCAAGACCCCAAGCTGGCCGCCCAGACCTACGAACGTGCGGTGCGCGAGAACCCGCTGTCGGTGCCGGCGCTCAGCAACCTGGCGGTGGCGCTGAACGACAGCGGCGATGCCGCCAAGGCCCGCGCCGCACTGGAGCGCGCGCAGGCGCTCGACCCCACCGACGCCGTCACCATCGCCTTGCTGCGCCAGACCCAGGAGAACCTGGCCGCCGACCAGGACCGCCAACGCCAGCGCGCCATCGACGAATCGGTGCAGGAACTCGCGGCGCGTTTCCGCAGCCCGGCCCCGCGCCCGGCCGGCGCCAGTGCGCCCGATGACTGGACCTCCCCCGCGCTCGCCATCAGCGTGCTGCCTTTCCAAGACCTCACGCTGCCGGGCAGCACCGGCCGGGTGGGCCTGGAGGCGCTGCTGCAGCAGGAAGTCATCCGCGAACTGCAGGCCCGCGGCTTCACGATGGTGGAGCGCCGCCTGCTCGACAAGGTGCTGGCCGAGGTGAAGCTCGGCTCCTCAGAGCTGGCCGACCAGGACACGCAGATCCGCCTGGGCAAGGTGCTGGCCGCGCGGCTGATGGTCTCAGGCGCGCTCAGCCCGCAGGGCGGCCAGGCCGGCGGGCCGGTGGGGGCAACGGTGCGCGCCATCGACACCGAGACCACGCAGCTGGCGATGGTCAAGGCCGAACGCCCGGCCGCTGGCCCCTTCAACCCCACCACACTGGCCGCAAGCATCGCGCAGAGCGTGGCACTGACCATCGCCGAGAAGTACCCGCTCAAGGGCCGGCTGGTGCAGGTGGATGGCGACGTGGCCATCATCAACCTGGGCAAGAAGCACGGCGTGGCCCCGGGCCAGCAGTTCAACGTGCTGAGCCAGGGCCAGCCCATCGAGCTGAACGGCCGCATCCTGGGCTACCGCGAGACCCGCATCGCGCAGATCACGGTCACGGAAGTGCAGGACTTGCTGGCCTTCGGGCGGGTGGCCGGTGTGCAAGCCCCGCTGGCGAAGAACCAGAGGGTCATCGCACGCAAGGAATGAAAACGCCGCGCAGCCCTGGCCCCCGGCCGCCCCGTGCGCAGCACTGCCCGGGGCGCCGCCGCTTCGTGGCGGCGCTGGGCGTGCTTGGGCTGCTGGCCGAAGGCGCCCATGCGCAGAGCCCCACGCTGCCCGCCGTGGTGGTGTGGGACTACGAGAACCAGAGCGCGCTGGCCGCGCCACCCGCCGCACAGACCGATTTCCTCCGCCGGTCGCTGTCTGAGAGCCTCACGGCCACGCTGCTCCAGGTGCCCGGGCTGCCGGTGGTGGAGCGCCAGCGCCTGCAGGACCTGCTGGCCGAGCAGAAGCTCGGCAGCACCGCACTGGCTGATGACGATGCGCGGCTGCGCCTGGGCAAGATCGTCGGCGCGCAGCGCATGGTCTTCGGCGGCTTCTTCGTGCTGGGCGATCAGGTGCAGGTGCATGTGCGTGTGATCGACACCGCCACATCGCGCGTGCTGTTCTCTGACGAGGCCGTGGCCCCGCTGGCCACCGTGATGGCGCAGGTGGCCTCGCTGAACCAACGCCTGGCACGCGCGCTGGGCGGGGCCGCGGTCGTGGCGCAAGGCCACCCGCCCGAACGCTGGCAGGCCTACGACCGCGCCCTCGCGCTGGCCGACGCCGGCGACTTCGATGCCGCCATCACGGCGCTGCAGCAGCTGCTGGCTGCTGACAAGAACTTCCTGCCAGCCGAGCGGCAGCTCGTGGCGCTGCTGGAGCGTGGCGCGCGGCGGTAACGCCCGCGTAACGCACCCCCGCCTAAGCTGCCCGCTGCACCCGGCCCGCACACCGCCTTTCCCTCGCACCGCCCAAGCACAGGACGACGATGCCTCCCATCCTTCCCCGGCGCCCGCCCCTGAAGCAGCTTTCGATGCAGCACTGGCCTGCCGGTCTGGTGCTGCTGGCGGCGGCCCTGCCCGCCCTGGCGCAGACCCCGCCCAACGCCGGCAGCCTGCTAGACCAGACGCGCCCGCCCGCGCTGCCCACCCTGCCGCCGGCCACCGCGCCGCGCGTGGTGGATGCCCCCGTGCGCCCCACGCTCACCCTGCCGGAAGGCGTCTCGGTGCAGGCCAGCGGCTTCCGCGTGAGCGGCGCCCGTTCCTACCCGGCCGAATTGCTGACCGAGATGCTCAAGCCCTGGCTCGGGCGGCGGCTCGACCTCAACGGCCTGAATGAAGCTGCCGGTGCCTTGACGCGCCACTACCAGCGCAACGGCCACCTGCTGAGCTACGCCTACATCCCGGCGCAGCGCGTCGCCGACGGCGTCATCGAGATCGCCGTGCTCGAAGGCCAGCTGGAGGCCGTGCAAATCGTCACCGCGCAAGACGTGCGCCTGCGCGACGAAGTCATCCAGGCCCACACCGACCGCCTGGCCACGCGCCCTGAAGCGCCGCAGCCCGTGCTGCTGGCCGATGTCGAGCGGCAGATGCTGCTGCTCAACGACATCGCCGGCGTCACAGCGCGTGCCGCCTTCACGCCCGGCGCGCGCACGGGCGGTGCCGACATGGTGGTGTCGGTGGCCGAAGAAGAACCCTTGAGTCTGCGCGTGACGGCCGACAACCACGGTGCCAAGTCCACCGGCGAGCTGCGCGTGGGCCTGGGCCTGCAGCTGCGCAACGTGTCCGGCTGGGGCGACCAGACCGACGCGCGCGCCATGGTCTCGCGCCAGGGCGGGCTCGTCAGCGGAAGCCTCTCGACGCTGGTGCCCCTGGGCGGTGATGGCCTGCGCCTGGGCGCGAGCCTCTCGCGCCTGAGCTACGAACTGGCCGGCAGCTTCCGTGAACTAGGCGCCACGGGCCACGCCAACACCTTCGGCGTGGAGCTGAACTACCCGCTGGTGCGCTCGGCCGACACCAACCTCGGCCTGCGCATGGCCGGCGAGATGAAGCAACTGCGCGACGAGGTGCAGCTCGTGGGCCGCAGCGTGCCCAAGCGCAACAACACGCTGGAAGCCACCCTCAGCGCCGACCACCGAGACAGCTTCGGCGGCGTGTCGGCCGGCCGCATCAGCGCATCGCTGGGCTCGCTGCGCCTGCTCGACGACAACCAGCGCGCCGCCGACGCCGCGGGCCTGCAGACAGCCCGCTCCTACGGCAAGCTCAGCTTCCAGGCGCTGCGCCAGCGGACCCTGAGCGGCCCCTTCAGCCTGGCCCTGCGCCTGGCGGGCCAGGCCAGCGGCGGCAACCTCGACAGCTCCGAGAAATTCAGCCTCGCCGGCCCCGGCGCCGTGCGCGCCTACGCGCCGGGCGAGGCCTCGGTCGACCAGGGCGCGCTCATCAGCGTGGAAGCGCGCTATGCCCAGCCCTACCTCGGCGGCAGCGTCACCTGGGCCCTGTTCCATGACCGCGCCGAAGGCCGCATCAACCGCCAACCCACGCTGCTGCTGCTGAGCGGCAACGAGCCCCGCCTGTCGGGCACGGGCCTGTCGGTTCAGTGGAGCGGCGCCGATCTGGGCGTGAGCGCCTCCGTCGCCTGGCGCGGCACGCGCGTGCCCACCGCCGAAGGCGGCGACCCCAAACCCCGCGTTTACCTGCAAGTCGTGCTGTCGCCATGAAGTGCACCGGCGCTGCCCCCCAGACGCCCGCCGCACGGAGCCCTGCCATGCCCACCTGCCCTGCTGCACCTGCCACGCCACTCACCGCCATGGCCCCCACGGCGCCACGCGCACCGCGGGCTGCGCGCCGCCGTGCGCGCCGGCTGC
>VYLK01000118.1_pt1 | contig 31487 bp, 27 predicted proteins | sample 5114321 | NCBI WGS metagenome assembly VYLK01 (sample SAMN12291792, study PRJNA351875) | freshwater metagenome | isolation source: freshwater lake | place: USA: Michigan, MSU2 Lake | collected 2011-08-16
CTCGCCAACACGGCCATCCCCGCTATCTTAGCAGTCATCGCGATCCTTTCGGTCGCCAAAGTATTCGTTGGAGCTTAAGCCCATGACGGCGGACTATCAGTGGAATGACCATACCTTCGATGTTGTTGTTGTCGGTGCTGGCGGCTCTGGCCTGCGCGCCGCTTTGGGTTCAGCCCAAGCCGGCTTGAAGACAGCTTGCATCTCGAAGGTCTTCCCAACCCGGTCACACACTGTGGCGGCCCAAGGCGGCATCTCTGCAGCGCTGGGCAATATGGGTGAAGATGACTGGCGCTGGCATATGTTTGACACCGTGAAGGGGTCTGACTGGCTGGGCGACCAAGATTCCATTGAGTATCTGACCCGCAATGCGCCTGCAGCCGTCTATGAGCTCGAGCATTGGGGCGTGCCCTTCTCGCGCACCGACGATGGCAAAATCTACCAGCGCGCCTTCGGCGGCATGACCCGCAATTATGGTGAAGCGCCCGTCCAACGCACCTGTGCTGCAGCCGACCGCACCGGCCACGCGATTCTGCACACGCTTTATGGCAACTCGCTGAAATATGACGTTGAGTTCTTCATTGAGTATTTCGCCCTTGATCTGATCATGGACGAGACTGGTGCCTGCATCGGTGTAACAGCATGGGAGCTAGCGACAGGCAAGCTGCACCGCTTCCGCGCCCAGCGTACAGTTCTGGCCACTGGCGGCTATGGCCGCGCCTACTTCAGCTGCACCAGCGCCCACACCTGTACCGGCGACGGCAATGCCATGGTATTGCGGGCTGGCCTGCCCTTGCAGGATATGGAATTTGTGCAATTCCACCCAACCGGCATCTATGGCGCGGGCTGCCTGATCACTGAAGGAGCTCGCGGAGAAGGCGGCTATCTAACCAATTCGGAAGGTGAGCGCTTTATGGAGCGTTATGCACCGACTGTGAAGGATTTGGCCCCACGGGACATGGTTTCGCGCGCCATGACGATGGAAATTCGCGAAGGCCGCGGCGTCGGCCCTGGCAAGGACCATATCCACCTCCACCTCGACCATTTGGATCCAGCCATTCTGGCCCAGCGTCTACCCGGGATCTCGGAAAGCGCCAAAGTTTTTGCCGGCGTGGACGTCACCAAAGAGCCGATCCCAGTTCTGCCAACTGTTCATTATAATATGGGCGGCATCCCGACGAATTATCATGGCGAAGTGCTGACCAAGGTTGGCGGCGACCCCGACCAAGTTGTTCGTGGCCTTATGGCTGTTGGTGAAGCGGCTTGCGTGTCGGTCCATGGAGCCAATCGTTTGGGCTCTAACTCCTTGATCGACTTGGTCGTGTTTGGCCGTGCTGTCGGATTGCGCTGTGGCGAAACCGTTCAGTCCGGTGCACGCCAGCCAGAGATGACCGATGCGATGACCGACAGTCATCTGGCCCGTCTAGACCGGTTCCGCCAAGCCAAGGGCGGCACGCCCACGGCCGCGCTGCGCCTACAAATGCAAAAGGTCATGCAGAACCATTGCGCGGTTTATCGTGAAGGTGAAACCTTGGACGAAGGCTGCAAGGAAATGGACAAGGTGTTCTCTGGCGCGCCAGACATCGCCATCACTGACCGCTCCATGATCTGGAACTCTGATCTCGCTGAAGCCATGGAGTTCGACAATTTGTTGAGCCAAGCCATGGTCACCATGTATGGCGCAGCAAACCGGACTGAGAGCCGGGGGGCCCATGCCCGCGAAGATTATTCCGACCGCGACGACGTCAATTGGATGAAGCACACACTCACTTGGTATGATGAAGCAACGGGCTCAGTCAAAATCGATTATCGCCCTGTGCACATGAACACCATGAGCAACGACGTGGCGACGATTCCACCGAAGCTGCGGGTTTATTGAGGCAAGTCTAGGCAATCGCTTATGCAGTCCAAATGGGTCACGCGATTGGTTCTTATTGGAACCATTTTGCTTGCCCTAGTTTTGACGCTCATTGCCTTGGCAATTGGGTACATCTGGACGCGCCCGCCGCCACTGCAAAGCCAAATCGAACCTAAAGGCGCACAATTCTTTGAAGCTGAGGGTGTTGGCCGAGTTGCCTATTGGAAAGTCGAAGCAACGGCACCCAACAAGTCTCCGACGCCGATCCTCTATCTTCAAGGAGGGCCAGGGATCGGAATATCGAATAGAACCATTGCCTCCTTTTCGGCGCAGTTTTCGAATTTTGATATCTATTTTCTTGACCAAATTGGCGTAGGTGCCTCAGACCGCTTGCCTAGAAATTTGTTAACTCTCGAGAATAGCGTTGAATCCATACATCAATTCTCAAAAGAAATTATCCAACAACCCGCAATTCTTTATGGAGGAAGTTGGGGAGCCGGAATTGTGACCAGAGTGTCAATTGCTCACCCCGAAATCGCCAAAGCCCTTGTCCTAGTTGCGCCAATCTCATTGCCTGAGACTTGCACAGCTTCAGTTCAGGCATCAGACCAAGCTTGTTTCAAGACTAAAACTCCCAAGTTTGACGCATCCTTAGAGCCGAAGCCCCTGCAGCGCTTGAGCCGGGAGTCGAAAACGCCTGTGGCGCAAGTAAATCCGCGTGATCCCAACTACATTCCAAATGGCCAAATAAATAGTCCCGTAAATCGACTATGGCTCTCCTATATTGTTGCACCTGCGTCCCCTTGGCTTTCAGAGAAGCTAGTTCCACTTTCGCAGCGCAAGCTTTGGGAAAAAGATGGCGAGAGTTACGAGGTCAATTTCGTTTTAAAGCGCCAACATTTCGAAAACCCAATTTCCGCAAACAGATCTAGCGCCGAAATGCCAGTCCTAGTTTTGCGTGGCAGTTTTGATTTCATACCGATAGAGGAAATCGGCGGTTATCAAGTGTTGTTTCCTAGATCCCGTTTCATCGAATTCAAAAAAGAAACGCATGAATTAGATTTAGAAAGATGCGCTGTGTTTCTGGAACTGAAGCACTTTTTGGCTATAAACGCAGGTAGTGCAGAGCCAATCTCATGCGTCAATCAATTGGTTCCAGTGCCCAACCTGCCTGATGCATACACGATGCAAACCATCGCCAAATTCAAATAGCCCCTCCCCTACCCCCGCTCATCCTTCGGCGAGCCCATCACGATATAGCTGGTGATGGTGGCGACTTGCGGCAGAGCACCGAGCACTTCGGTGTGGAAATGCTTGTAGGCGGGCAGGTCCGCTGTCTCGACCCGCAATAGATATTCCACCGTGCCCGTGATGTTGTGGCATTCACGCACTTGCGGCGCGCGTTTTATTGCAGCCTCAAAATCCGTCTGCTCTTGCTTGGTGTGGCGGGAAAGACCCACCGTCACATAGGCCAGAAAGCCGATGCCGAGGGCGGCGGAATTCAGCTGCGCTCGATAACCTTGTATAATGTCCCGTCTTTCTAATTCCTGCACGCGCCGGAGGCAGGCTGAAGGCGACAAGCCCACTTTGCCCGCTAGGTCGACATTGCTGATGCGCGCGTCATGCGAAAGAACGCGCAATATTCTTCGATCTGTCTCATCCAAAATAGTCATAACATGTGCAGTCTTAGCCATGAACACTGAATTTGCAAGAACATGCGATCATTTCTCGAATAAAATTGCGCTATGATGACACAAGAACTTTTCCTCGGCCTCTGCGGCTTTGCCCTCGTTTCCTCCATCACGCCAGGGCCCAATAATCTGATGTTGATGGCGTCAGGAACCAATTTTGGCTTTGCCCGCACGCTGCCTCACATGCTGGGTGTTTCGATTGGCTTTGTCGTGATGACAGTACTGATCGGTCTAGGCTTGGCCCAGATCTTTGTACGCTTCCCGATCGCTTATACAGTCCTCAAAGTCGGGTCAGTGACCTATTTGATCTATTTGGCTTGGAAAATTGCTACAGCTGCAGCGCCAAAGGCGGATGCGGCTTCGACGGCAAAGCCCTTCAGTTTCTTGCAGGCGTGTCTATTCCAATGGGTGAACCCCAAAGCTTGGACCATGGCCCTCATGTCCGTCACGGCCTATGTGCCAGCAGATCATCCGATGATGGGTCTTTTGATTGTGGCTTTGGTGTTTGGCGCAATTAATCTGCCAACAGTTGCCCTTTGGGCCTTTTTGGGAATGCAAATGCGGCAATTCCTGCAAGACCCGGTCAAACTGCGCGCGTTCAATATCCTTGCCGCATTGACGCTTTTGGCGTCACTCTACCCTGTGGTGACGCACGATTTGCTGGCCCATCCGGCATTGGCCACGCCCTAAGACTTAGACTGCGGGCAACTCAAGGACGAAGCGCGCGCCGCTGCGATCGTCACGGTTCTCGGCCCAGACGGCACCGCCATGGCTCTCGGCAATCTGGCGGGCAATGGCCAAGCCAAGACCCGAATGCTTGCCAAAGGCGGCTTGGCCTTCTTCCCCGGCACTGGTTGGGCGGTGGGTGTAGAAGCGGTTGAAAATACTCTGCAGGGATTCTTCTGGAATACCGGGGCCTTCATCTTCAACCGTGATCCGGATTACCTTTCCCTCTCGCGCGCCGAGCAAAACAACTTTGCCGTCCGTCGGTGAGAACGACAGCGCATTATCGAGTAAATTTGTCAGAATGCGTGAAATTGCTTCCTCCCGGCCGCTCACAGCCAAGCGGTCGGTTTCATCTGGGTGGCGTACGACAATCTCAACTTCGCGCGCGTGACCAATCGACCCATAGGCTTGAGCCATGTCATCGATCATATCGGCCATAAAGAATTTCTGCTGACTGGCGCGAGCAAGCTCTGCATCCAAGCGGGATGCATTGGCGATATCGGTCACCAAGCGATCGACCCGTCGGGCATCATTCAAGATGATAGATTCAAGCTTGGCCTTGCTGCTCGGCGTCGTCGCACGGGGCAGGAGTTCTGCCGCATTGCGGATCGCGGCCAAGGGGTTCTTTATCTCATGGGCCACGTCTGCTGCAAAACTCTCATTGGCATCAATGCGGTCTTGCAGCGTCGCTGTCATCGCAGCCAGAGCGTCTGCCAAATCCCCAATCTCATCTGGCCGCTTTCGAAGCGCATCGGCATCCAATTCCTGTGCTCGGCCGCTTCGCACATTGTCCGCCGCAGCAGCCAAGCGGCGCAGCGGCACGGCGATCGACCAAGCCAACATACTAGCAGAGATTGCCGTCACCAAAATGGCAGAGAAGATGAACGGATAAAGTGCACGCCGCTCCGCCTCGACGATTTCGCTAACGTCACCGCTTTCAAGCGTCAAAACTCCCACGACAGCGCGAATGCGTTGAATGGGGACGGTCACAGAGACAACCCGGCGGCCCTCTTCATCAAAGCGTTCGCTTTGGACAACATTGCCTTGTAAGGCGGTAGAAACTTCCCGGATCAGCGCCTTTTTGGGATCGTCACTGGCACCTTGGATAAAGACCCGCACATTAGAAACTGCTTTGCCGGCTACTTCCCCAATATCGGGTGCCGCAGGCCCAAGCGGAGGCAATTCGCGCACATTGACGATATCATCAAGGATCGTGCTGTCCGCGATTGGGCGCAAGTCGCGGCTGAAAAGGCGCAGGCGTGCGCCCGGCTCACGTGACAACCGCCTTAAAATGGCCCGGGCGCGGCCCTCATCCAAAACAGGTACGGCGTCAGCTGGAATGGCTGCTTCAGCCAAGACGCTGGCAATGGTTGAGCCTTGCGCGCGCAGGGCGTCCATACGCGCCTTTGTCAGGCCAGATCGCAACTCATTGAACAGAAGTGAGCCCAGCACCAAAATAACGATGCCGGCAAAGTTGGCGATAAAAATAATGCCCGCAATACCGCCACGGCGGCGTTGCCTCCGGGTTTTTCCGAAGGGTGCCTGAGGCTTCTTTTTAGGATTCTTTGTAGCGATAGCCGACCCCATAAAGCGTCTCGATGGCATCAAACTCACCATCAACTTCGCGGAATTTCTTGCGTACACGCTTCACGTGGCTGTCAATGGTGCGATCATCGACATAGACGCTGTCGTCATAGGCAGCGTCCATCAACTGATCGCGGCTTTTGACAAAGCCTGGTCGTTGGGCGAGCGCTTGTAACAAGAGGAACTCGGTCACCGTCAGGCGAACTGGCTTGCCCTTCCAATAAGAGGCATGGCGATTGGGGTCCATGGTCAAGGAGCCGCGCGTGACGACTTTCTTGTCGTCTTCCGACGGACTTCCTTCATCTTCAACTGCGTCGACTGGACGAGAGCGACGAAGAACTGCCTTCACCCGTTCCGACAGCAAACGTGTCGAGAAGGGTTTGCGGATGAAATCATCGGCCCCGACCGAAAAGCCGATTACCTCATCAATCTCATCATCCTTCGACGTCAGAAAGATAACGGGCACGTCCGAGCTTTCCCGAACACGGCGCAATAATTCGACGCCATCCATGCGCGGCATCTTGATATCAAGGATCGCAATGTCAGGCGGGTCCGAGATCAATGCCGGCAGAGCCGTGGCCCCGTCCGGATAGGTTCGCACGTCATAACCTTCACTCTGAAACAGAATTTCCAGGGAAGCGCGGATGTTTTCGTCGTCATCGACCAGAGCAATTGTCGTCATAAGCCCACTTATAAGGCGGTTTGTGGCCGCATGTTACCCCTCGCAAGGCAAGATTATGGCGAATAAAGTGTTTATGAGACGCTAAGCTGCACAAATAAAAGGCTAGCTCGCCTTGGCGCGCTCTTCCAAGTCTAGCATCTCGTCGAGATAGGCCATGGCCAAATCTGTCAGCTCAAACTGAGGTTCGGCCCAAAAGTCCTCAACCCCACTCGGAATGGCGGCATCTAGGACCGTGTGAATTTCGCTTTCATCGTCATTCCACAGGATGGAAACATCCGCCAAGCGCGCAGCTTCGCGCCCGAGGCTTTGGGTTATTACCGCATCATCCATGCGCTTGGCGCTGACCCGCAATAACGTCAGGCCACCGCCAATATCCTCCGAAATGTCCGCATAAGACAGGATGGCGTTGAGCAATGCGCCTGAAGGTGGGGCAATTGGCACTGCCACTGGTGCAGTCTTAGGCTTAGAGGCGCGACGACGGGACTTGGGGTAAGGAAGGATGGTCATGTTCGGGTCTCACTCTGTGTGTGAGTTGGTTATGAACCCTCACTACGACAAAATCGGGCGTAGAATTTGGCAGCAATGAGTCTGCAATGAGTCCAACGATTATTTGGACGGGTCCGGGGGCTCACGAGGTGCCGTTTGCCATTGTTAGGTAGCAGCGAGTCCTATATGCGGTCCGTCAATCAGCCGACGAAAGTTTCCGCTCCCATGACCAGCCATACAGACCTTGCAAACGCCATCCGCTTTCTTTCAATGGATGCCGTTCAGGCGGCCAATTCTGGACACCCCGGTATGCCCATGGGTATGGCAGATGTGGCGACGGTTCTGTTCACCAAGTTTCTGAAGTTCGACGCGAAGGCCCCAGAGTGGCAAGATCGCGACCGCTTTGTGCTCTCAGCTGGCCACGGCTCGATGCTGATTTACTCACTGCTGCATCTCACTGGCTATGAAGCCATGACCATGGACCAGTTGAAGAACTTCCGCCAAATGGGAGCCCTTACAGCAGGCCACCCTGAATATGGTCACGTGCCAGGAGTTGAAACGACAACCGGACCCCTAGGCCAAGGCATTTCAACCGCCGTCGGCATGGCAATGGCCGAAGCGCATTTGCGGGCGACTTTGGGCGCAGATGTTTGCGATCACCACACGTGGGTTATCGCGTCGGACGGCGACTTGATGGAGGGGATCAGCCACGAGGCGATTTCCTTAGCAGGCCACCTTCGCCTGAACCGCTTGATCGTTTTGTGGGACGATAATGAGATCTCCATCGATGGGGCTTTGTCGGTTGCTGAAACAGGCGATCAGCTTCAGCGTTTTGATGCCGCTGGCTGGCAAACCAGTCGGGTTGATGGCCATGATCCAGTTGCGCTGGAAGCGGCTATGACCGCGGCCCTTTCGTCTGACCGGCCGGTCCTGATTGCCTGTCGTACCCAAATCGGCTTTGGCTCTCCCAATTTGGCGGGGACCGCTAAGACGCATGGGTCGCCACTTGGCGCTGGCGAGATTGAAGCAACACGCAAAGCGCTTAACTGGCCCCACGCCCCATTCGTTTTGCCCGACGAAATTGTAGCTGACTGGCGCGCCGCAGGCAGTCGCGGAGCGCAGGCCCATGCAGATTGGCAAGCGCGTTTGGCAAAGCGTTCGGATCACACGGCAGTCGACGACCTTTTGAACTCAAAGATTGACCCCGTGCACCTGCGCACCCTCATCGCAGCCCATTGCGCCACAATGGCCGACAAGGCTCCTTCGCTTGCGACCCGCGAGAGTTCTGGTGCAGCCTTGGAAGTTTTGGTTCCAGCCTTTGACCTACTCATCGGCGGTTCGGCGGATTTGACCGGTTCGGTCAACACCAAAGTCGCCGGCATGAAGGGCTTTGGGGCAAACGCCTATCAAGAGCGCTATGTCCATTATGGCGTGCGCGAACATGGCATGGCCGCGGCCATGAACGGCATGGCCCTGCATGGCGGCGTGGTGCCCTACTCTGGCACCTTCCTCGTGTTTGCCGACTATTTACGTCCAGCCCTGCGCCTTGGTGCACTGATGGAAGTCCGCACCATCCATGTCTTGACCCATGACAGCATTGGCTTGGGCGAAGATGGGCCGACCCACCAGCCCGTTGAAACCTTAGCCTCGCTGCGGGCAATCCCCAATGTCAACGTTTTCCGTCCGTGTGACCCCGTTGAAGTCGCTGAATGCTGGGAATTAGCTCTGCTGACGCCAAAGACGCCATCGGTCTTGTCCTTGACCCGCCAAAAGCTCGCCTTCCAACGTAAAGACGGGTCGCCAACCAATCGCAGTGCGCAGGGTGCCTATGTCTTGTCGCCAACGAGCCTGCCGGAAAAGGCGGTCTTGATCGCCACCGGTTCAGAAGTTGAGATTGCGATGAACGCGCAGGCCAAATTGGCCGAAGCCGGCATCGGCGTGCGTGTGGTGTCAGCCCCTTGCCTCGAGTTATTTGAGAGCCAAACGGTTGCCTATCAGAACGAAGTTCTCGGTGGCGATCTGCCGAAAATCGCGATTGAAGCGGCCGTTCGTTACGGTTGGGATCGCTGGATTGGCCCGACGGGCACATTTATTGGCATGAAGGGCTTTGGTGCGTCTGGGCCTTATCAAGCCCTCTACGCCCATTTCGGCATCACCAGCGAAGCCGTTTGTGCAGCCGTTGAGGCGCTTGGCTGATCTTGGCAGACCCGCGCGTCTCGATCCTAATTGTTGCCTACAAGAGCCGGGCGCATTTACCGCGCGTGTTTGATTGTCTCGACGCGCAGGCTTTTCGTGATTTTGAGGCCATTCTGATCGACAATGCCTCGCCAGACGGCACCGATCCCGATATGGCGACGCAAGCGCGGGCCACACAATTTGTCGCGAATGCGCACAACACAGGCTTTGCCGCCGCCAATAATCAAGCAGCTAAGCTCGCCCGTGGTCAGTGGGTTATTTGCCTCAACCCAGATGCCTTTCCTGAGTCAAACTGGCTCGAGGCGCTGATGGCCGCAACCAAACGCTACCCGGATGTGACAGCCTTTGGCTCCACCCAGATCTTGGACGAGGACCCACGCCAATTGGATGGGGCGGGTGATGTCTATCATGCATTTGGCATTCCGTTCCGAGGCGGCTATCGCAAGCCTTGGCCAAGTGATCTAGCAGATGGTCAGACCTTTAGCCCATGTGCAGCCGCTTCCATGTGGCGTGCAGACCAGTTTGCCCAATTAGGCGGGTATGAGGAAAGCTACTTCTGTTATTGCGAAGACGTCGACCTTGGCTTTCGCCACCGTTTGGCGGGCGGGCAGGTTATCCAGTTGGCTGAAGCACAAGTCCGCCATATGGGCTCTGCTTCAAGCGGGCGATTGTCTGAATTTGCCGTCTATCACGGCACGCGTAACAGGTTTTGGACGTTTGTCCGCAACATGCCCGGTGCCCTGTTCTGGTTGTTGTTGCTGCCCCATCTCGGGGCAACGCTCTTGTTGTGGGCACACACGGCTTGGCGCGGCGCAGGCGGTGCCTATGGCCGTGGATTGGCAGATGGCCTCAAAGGATGTGGCACCGCTTGGCAGACCAGAAGGGCTATCCAAGCCAATCGCAAAGTCAGCCTTACGGGTTTAGCACGCCAATTTGCTTGGTCGCCCTTTACCCTTCTGAAGCGCGCGATTGTGCTGCGTCAGATCACTCGACCGTAACTGACTTCGCGAGGTTGCGGGGCTGATCTACGTCTGTGCCTTTGGCCACTGCGACATGATACGCCAGTAAGTGGATCAGAGGCGAATAGACAATCGGGGCCACAAACGGATCGGCTTTTGGTGCTTCAATCGTATGGCGCGCGACATCGCCTGCTTCTTCAATCCCCAAAGCATCCGAGAACAACGTCACGCGACCTTTACGCGCCGCAATTTCTTGCACGTTGGAAATGGTCTTCTCAAACAAATGGTCATGCGGAGCGATGGCAAAGACCGGCGTAACTTCGTCGATCAAGGCAATCGGACCATGCTTCAACTCACCTGACGCATAGCCTTCCGCATGAATATAGCTGATTTCCTTGAGCTTAAGTGCCGCTTCTAAGGCAATTGGATAGGCCGTGCCGCGGCCGATGTAGAGGATAGACCGAGCATGACTGGCTTCCTCGGCTGCCGCCGCAATGGTAGATTCAACCTTCAGAGCTTCGCGAATAAGCCGCGGGGTTTCCATCAACAGATGCGCCAAACGCCGCTCTTCATCGCGGTCAATCTTCTTGCGAGCCAAAGCTGCGGCGACCGAGATTGCCGCAAGGGCTGACAATTGCGCCACGAAGGCTTTTGTTGAGGCCACACCAATTTCAGGTCCGGCCAAGGTCGGCAGCACAGCATCTGCTTCGCGCGCGATCGAGCTTTCGGGAACATTGACGACCGCAATCGTCTTCCAGCCATTGCGCTTACACAGACGCAAAGCCTCTAAAGTATCCGCAGTTTCGCCCGACTGGGAGATAAACAAGGCCGCAGCGCGTCCAGCCGCCACGGGCTCACGGTAGCGGAACTCTGAGGCGATGTCGGTTTCGCACGATAGCCCTGCCACTTGCTCAAACCAGTATTCGCCAACACGGCCTGCCAAATAAGCGGTGCCACAGCCGATGATCCACAATTGGTCGATCTCGGCGAAATCAACGCCAAAGTCCGGCAATGTCACGCGCTCTTCCAAGGGATCAACATAATAGCCGATCGTACGGGCAGCGGCATCAGGCTCCTCGTGGATTTCCTTTTGCATATAATGGCGATAATTGCCCTTTTCGACGGCCGCAGCACTGGCAGCTACAGACTTGATCGGGCGTTCAACCGGATTGCGTGCCACATCATAAATAGCATGGCTGGTCCGGCTGAGGACAACGAGGTCGCCCTCTTCCAAATAGATGACGCGGTTGGTGAAGGGGGCAACGGCAATCCCGTCAGAGCCCAAATACATCTCGCCATCGCCAACGCCGACTACCAAAGGGCTGCCTTGACGCGCCCCGATTAGCAAATTCTCCTCACCTGTAAACAGGCAAGCAATTGCAAAAGCACCACGTACCCGCTTCAGCGCCTCAATCACCGCATCCTTCGGGCTCGCGCCCAAATCGAGCGCACGTGAGACCAATTGTGTAATAACTTCGGTATCGGTTTCAGAATCAAAGGTCCGGCCTTCGGCTTCAAGCTCTGCCCGTAGGGTGCGGAAGTTCTCAATAATGCCGTTATGGACCACGGCGACGCGATTGGTCGCATGGGGGTGGGCGTTCCGCTCCGATGGGGCACCATGAGTGGCCCAGCGCGTATGGCCAATGCCAATAAGGCCGGGCAAAGGCGACGTCACCAACACATCTTCTAAATTCTTGATCTTGCCTTGAGCACGACGACGTTCAATCTTGCCATTGACCAAAGTCGCGATCCCGGCGGAATCATAGCCGCGATATTCGAGCCGCTTCAGCGATTCAATGAGGCGGGAAGTCACAGCCTCTTTGCCCAAGATTCCAATAATGCCGCACATCTATAAGCGCCTTTCAAGTCTTACGAGACCTATACCAGTGCAGTGTTGATAGAAACCTTAAGCCAGACGCGCCACCCCCTTCACTGTCACTCTTGGTGACAGCGCGTTGCACCCTTATTTCCAAGCAAGTGCGATCAGGGCGTGGGCTTTAGATAGACTTGCTGGAGGAAGGCATCGACTTCCTTCGCCGTGGCGAGCGCAACCTCTTCTTGGGGCAAGTGACCAATATTTGGGTAGGCGACCAGCCTAGAACCCTTGATCTCTTGGGTGAAACGCTTGGCGTCGGCGAACGGAATCCAAGGATCGGCTTCACCCCAAATCACCAAAGTTGGCGCAGTAATGGTCGGGATTTGCTGATAGGCTGCGGGTGCATCAGGGCCTGCCCGCATCCGGGCAAGCGTGGCTTGACGATTACCTTCGCGCATCAACAGGTCATGATAGCGCTGCACCATTTCTGGCGTCACCAACGCATCATCCACCATCACTTGCTTGAGGTTGGATTCAATCATGCCCTTGGTGCTGACACGGGAGAATACGTCACCAAGAATTGGGGCACGTGCCAAACGGAAGATAAGCGGTGGCTTGCCTGTATCGCGGGGATAGCCAGCTGCATCCACCAGAATAAGGCCTGCGACTTTCTCCGGGTGGGCCAATGCATAGCGCCAAGCCACAGCACCACCCATGGAATTACCACCCAAGACAAAGCGATCAACTTTGAAATGCTGGGCTAAATCATCCACGACCTGCACATAGGTGGTGCCAGAGTAGACCCCACTCTTAGACGTTCCGGTCAGGCCGTGGGCAGGAAAGTCAAAACTGATTACCCGCCAATTGTCTTTGAGTTGTCCCACCCAAGGCTCCCACGTATGGAGGGAAGCATTTGAGCCGTGGGCGAGGATCAGCACAGGTGCATCACGCTTGCCTTCATCCCGAACGTGTAGGCGGACGCCATCGCTAATGCTGATGAACTGCGAAGTTGGCGAGGTATAGCGGGCCTCAACGACCGCACGCGGCAAATCGGGGCTGCAAGCCACTGACATCATGCCAGCCAGAGCCACCCCTATCAAAGCCAAAAATCGTTTATGCATCGCGTCTGCCTCCCCAATCATCTTATTGTCTGTCGTTTTCCGACTTTAGATCAAGCCTCTTACCAAGCGCCAATATTGGCGGCACTGGCCCAAGGCTCCTGCGGGGCTAAAGCGGCACCACGTTGTAAGAGTTCAACCGAGATGCCGTCTGGCGAGCGAACGAAAGCCATATGACCATCCCGCGGCGGGCGGTTGATGATCACGCCACGCGCTGCCAGATGCGCACACAGGGCATAGATATCGTCCACCCGATAAGCCAAATGACCAAAATTGCGGCCGCCTTCATAAGCATGCTCATCCCAATTGTAGGTCAGTTCTACCATCGGCAAGCCGCCAGGAAGCCCGCTCTGTGGGGCTTCTCCTTGCGCCTTGAAACGGTCTGCATCGACGGGGGCCGCCAAGAATACTAAGGTAAAGCGACCCTTCTCATTCTCGGTTCGGCGAAGCTCAACTAGACCCAAGCCACCGCAAAAGAATTCCAAGGCGGCGTCCAAATTGCCGACGCGGATCATGGTGTGCAGATATTCCATCTTGAGACCTTTCAAACAGTCACTTCTGTTGGGTAGCGCTCATCGCGCGCTTGTTCTAGCGCGGCTTTGAGGGCGGCGGCAAATGCGACGCGTTCTGGCGGTGAGAGACAGGTTGCTAAGGGCAGACTAGCCCCGCCGGCAGATAGGGTCACTTGAGTCTCGTATTCGTTGAGTTCGTCTACAATAACGCGGGCAAAACTAGGGCTGACGCGCCACCATCCTACTTTGCCGCGATGGCAGGTCTTAGAGATTGCCACTTGCGCGGCACTCACTTTCACGGTTTCACATTCCCGAGCGCCCGCTTTGAAGTTCACCTTAAACGCCAGATAGACCAAGATGATATCCAAGCCAAAAAACCCAATAACGGGCCAAGCGCCAATCGCAAGAAAAGCCAGCCCTGAGAAGAAACTCATAGCCGCTAAGGACAGCATCACAATTCGAAAACCATTTACCGAGAGCGATCGGTTGGGGCGCAGCACGGCGTCCATATAAATGGCGTCGCGCTGATCAAATTCTGGGGCATCTGAAAGGGCGGTGATCGACGTGCTCATTGTCCCTAAGCTAGCGCAAACTTTCTCAAAGCACAGTTGAAGAATGTAGTAAGTCCATGACTTCTTCGAGGGGCTAGCGACTGCGTCCACAATTGGCTATGGCGGGCACATGGCCACAAAAGCAAAAGTTACAAAATCGAAACTGAAAGTCGCCGAGATTGCAGCGCTCTATGCGCAATTGGCGGTAGAGCGCCCCGATCCTCGCACCGAGTTGGACTATTCGGACCCCTATACGCTGGTCGTGGCTGTCGCGCTTTCGGCCCAAGCGACGGATGTCGGGGTAAATAAGGCGACCAAGCGCTTGTTTGCTGTTGCTAATACGCCCGAAAAAATGGTGGCTTTGGGCGAAGAGGGTGTTGCGAGTTACATCAAAACCATTGGTCTGTGGCGCAACAAGGCGAAGAATGTGATCGCTTTGTCTGAGCTCTTGCTCGAAAAATATGGCGGCGAGGTGCCGCGCAGCCGGGATGCTTTGACTGAGTTGCCAGGTGTTGGCCGCAAGACAGCCAATGTCGTGATGAACGAAGCCTTTGGTGAGCCGACTATTGCCGTTGATACGCACATCTTCCGCGTTTCAAACCGGACTGGCCTTGCTCCAGGGAAAAACCCAGATCAGGTTGAAGCGGTGCTGGAGCGCGTGACACCAGACTCCTACAAAAAAGGTGCGCATCACTGGCTGATCCTACATGGCCGCTATGTCTGTGACGCGCGAAAGCCCGCCTGTTGGCGCTGTGGCATTGCTGAGATTTGTAAGTTCAAGACCAAGACGCCAAACCCAGCGGACGCCCCCAAAAAAGTGAAACCCGCAGTGAAGAAGCCAGCCAAAAAAGTGACCAAATCGGCCGTTGCCTAAGGCTGTGCACCCCCTGTCGCCATAGGCCGATTCGCAGCCTATAAGCGGCGCTTCTCATTTGTGTTCACCCCTCCACCGGAGCCTAAAACCATGTCAACCATCCGTCCCGTCCGCCGAGCCCTTATCTCGGTTTCAGATAAAACGGGGCTGATTGAAACGGCGCGCCAATTGGCCGATCAAGGGGTGGTTCTGGTCTCTACCGGCGGTACCAGCAAAGCCTTGGCGGCTGCTGGCTTGGCTGTCATCGATGTAGCGGATGTAACAGGCTTTCCCGAAATGATGGATGGCCGGGTGAAGACTTTGCATCCGGCGGTCCATGGCGGGCTGTTGGCCCTGCGCCATGTTGCCGATCATGAAGCCGCTATGACCCAACATGGGATTGAAGGGATCGATCTCTTGTGGGTCAATCTCTATCCGTTTGAGGCGACTTTGGCGTCTGGGGCCGACTTTGAAACCTGTGTTGAGAATATCGACATTGGTGGGCCTGCGATGATCCGGGCGGGGGCTAAGAATTTCGATTGGTGTGCTGTGGCAACCGATCTGGGCGATGTGCAAAAGGTCTTGGCCGACATGACGGCCCATGGCGGCACAGAGGAAAACACGCGTAAGCAATTGGCAGCAAAAGCCTATGCCCGCACCGCCGCCTATGATGCGGCAATCTCGGGCTGGTATGCGGGTCAAGTTGGTGAAGCCTCACCCGATTGGCGCGCGTTTGGTGGTCCGAAAGTCCAAAGCCTGCGCTATGGCGAAAACCCGCATCAAGTCGCAGCTTTCTATGCCACTACGGAGAAGCGTCCCGGCGTGTCCACCGCCCGTCAATTGCAAGGCAAAGAGCTCTCCTACAATAATCTCAATGATACAGACGCCGCCTATGAATTGGTCGGTGAATTTGATGCAAACGAAGCCGCTGCCGTGGCCATCATCAAGCACGCTAACCCATGCGGGGTCGCGATTGGGTCGTCTTTGACGGACGCTTATTTGAGCGCTTTGGCCTGTGACCCTGTTTCAGCTTTTGGAGGCATTGTAGCCTGTAATCGCAAACTGGATGGCGCAGCGGCTGAAGAGATCGTCAAGATTTTTACCGAAGTCGTGATTGCCCCCGATGCCGATGAAGATGCGCAAGCCATTTTTGCCAAGAAGAAGAACCTCCGCCTCTTGCTCGCTGGTGGCCTTCCAGATCCTACCCAAGCTGGTCTGACCTTCCGTACCTTGGCGGGCGGCTTCTTGGTCCAGAACCGCGATACCGGGCGCATAATGGCACCAGACCTGAAAGTGGTGACCAAGCGTGCCCCAACAGCACAAGAGCTAACCGACATGCTGTTTGCCTTCCGGGTCGCCAAGCATGTGAAGTCCAATGCGATTGTTTATGCTAAGGATGGCGTCACCGCGGGCATAGGTGCCGGTCAAATGAACCGACGCGATTCAGCGCGTATTGCTGCCGTACGCGCCGTCGAAGCAGCTGAGACTGCCGGTTGGAGCCAAGCGGCCACCATCGGGTCGGCCTGTGCTTCTGATGCCTTCTTCCCCTTTGCTGATGGCTTGTTACAAGCTGTTGAGGCTGGCGCGACGGCGGTGATCCAACCCGGCGGCTCGATCCGCGATGATGAAGTGATTGCTGCAGCAGACGAGGCCGGCATCACCATGGTGTTCACAGGCATGCGCCACTTCCGGCACTAAAGGCGGGGATGATGAAGAAGTTTCCCCGCGAAACATTAGACGCTCGCGCACAACGCCTGCTTCCTTTCTGCCAAATTGTTCGGCCAGAGGGGCAAGGCCCGTTTCCGACCGTTTTTTTGTTTCACGGGTGTGGCGATCCCGATGGTCCACAACCGGGCTATGCCAAAGCTGCGGCGGCCAAGGGCATTGCCAGTGTCGTGGTGGATTCCTACCGCCCTCGCAGCATCAGTCTGATAGAAGCACGCCTGCTGATTTGCTCGGGTATGCGTCTCTGGGGCCGGGAGCGCGCAGGCGATTTAATCTCGCTGATGCATTGGGCGCGCAACCAAGACTGGGTGCGGGCAGATCGTCTCGCCGCAGCGGGCTGGAGTCATGGCGGCTGGACCGTCATGGACGCCTTGGCGTTGGGCGCAGAAGTAGCAGAATTTGCGGACCTTGAGGGCGTACCTGCTGACCCGCTTGCAGGATTAACTGCGGCATTTTTGGTCTATCCTTGGTGTGGCCTTGGGGCGCAAACGCTGCGCCGCAGTTGGCAAAAGGCCATCCCGGCTTTCCTGATGCTGGGTGAGAATGACACCTTGTCTGGCACTAGGTACCCCCTGAGGGCCGCGGACAAGGTTCGCGGTACCGGGGCGCCTGTCGAGAGCCATATTTATCCCGGTGCCACCCATTCCTTTGACGAAGAAACCTCGGTCAATCCAACGTTTCGGTTCAACCCAGTTCAAACCGCAGACGCACAAGCGCGTTTCGCCGATTGGATGGCTCGTCAACTCATTTAGAGAAGCACACGTGGATTCATGATGTTTTTGGGGTCAAAGCTGGCCTTGATCGCGCGCATGAGGGCCAAATGAGCTACTGGCTCTCGCCGTAAAAACTCATCGCGACGGCTGATGCCAATGCCATGTTCGGCGGAGATGGAGCCGTTGAACGACATCGCAACGTCATGGACAGCCTCATTCATCTGCGGCACCAGCGCCTTATAGGCCTCAGGTGACATCGTGCTGGGCTGGATGACATCATAGTGGATATTGCCATCACTACAGTGCCCAAAGGCCACAATCCGCGCACCGGGTGCTACTTTTTCTGCTGCTGCATCGGCCAGGGTCAGGAAAGCCGGTATCTTAGAAACGGGGACCGAGACGTCATGCTTGGCCGCGACGCCTTCCGGCTTTTGGCACGCACTCATCTCTTCGCGCAAATACCAGAAGGACTTTGCCTGCGCCTCATTCTGGGCGACGACCGCATCTAGGGCGAGCCCTGCTTCTAAGGCTGAGGCCAGCGCCTCCTCCACCTTTTCAACCAGATCAGCATTAGGCCCCTCAAACTCTACCAAGGCCAACCAAGGCGGCACATCGGCGAAGGGGACCCGCACATTGGCAATGTTCTTGAGAGCCAGCGAGACGCCCAGATGGTTCATCACTTCAAACGCGGCCACCGCTGCGGTCTCGGCTTCAAGGCGATGCAACAATTCGACAGCTTGTTCGGGCGTTTCCAATGCCAACAAAGCGACGGTCGTGTGGCGGGGTTGGGCAACCAGCTTCAAGGTCGCAGCGGTAACCAGACCCAATGTTCCTTCGGCACCAATAAACAATTGCTTGAGGTCATAGCCCGTATTGTCTTTGCGCAAGGCAGATAGGCCCTCATAGAGCGAGCCGTTTGGCAGCACCGCCTCAAGCCCCAAAATCTGGGCCCGCATCATGCCGTGACGACGGACGTGCACGCCACCGGCATTGGTCGAGATGAGACCGCCGATGGTGGCGGAGCCTTCTGAAGCCAAGCTCAACGGAAAGCGCTTGCCGATTTGACGGGCGGCTTCTTGGACGCGCGTCAGGATTACACCGGCTTCAGCAACGATGGCATCATCGACCGGATCGACCGAGCGAATGGCATTGAGGCGCTTCGTGGAAATCAGCACTTCCCCCTGAGGAATTTGTGCGCCTACGAGGCCTGTATTGCCGCCTTGCGTCGTTACCGCCAGACCCGCTTCATTGCATTGGCTGATAATCATTTGTGCTTCAGCGGTTGAGGCTGGCATCAGCAAGATCGGCGCAGCCCCACTCCAGCGGTCGCGCCACTCAATCAAATGCGGGGCGATGAGGTCAGGATCTTCCGTCCAGCCCTGCGGCCCGACGAAATCTTTAATGCGGGTCAAGGTCGAAAATTGCGCGTCCATTTGCGGCCTATCGTTTCGTGACGAAAAACTGGGGCGTTAGAGCCCGTGATACTGGCGGTACCATTCCACAAAGGCATTCACGCCGACTTGGATGGGTGTGGAAGGCTTATAGCCGATTGCCGCGACAAGTGCAGTAACATCTGCGGAAGTATCAGGGACATCACCGGGCTGAAGCGGCAGCATTTCTAGGATAGCCTTCTTGCCCACCGCATTTTCGATGGCAGCTATATAGTCCGCTAACAAAACGGGACTGCTGTTGCCGATATTATAGATGCGGTAGGGCGCTGACGATGTGGATGGGTCTGGCGCGTCGCTATTCCAATTTGGGTTTGGTGCAGCAATCTTGTCGCTAATTCGGACCACACCTTCAACAATATCATCGACATAGGTGAAGTCGCGGCTGTGATGGCCAAAATTGAAGACTTGGATTGGCTCTCCCGCGAAAATGGCTTTCGTGAACAAATAAGGTGACATGTCGGGTCGTCCCCAAGGCCCATAGACCGTGAAGAACCGCAGACCTGTCGTCGGTAAGCCGAACAAGTGGCTGTAAGAGTGGGCCATTAATTCATTGGCGCGTTTGGTCGCGGCGTAGAACTGCAATGGGTGGTCTGCGCCATTGGTTTCAACAAAGGGCATATGCGTGTTGCCGCCATAAACGCTCGACGTGCTGGCATAGGTCAGATGCGCGATTTGGTGGGCCCGACAGGCCTCCAGAATATTGGTGAAGCCAACGATATTAGACGCAACATAAGCGCGTGGATTATCTAACGAATAGCGCACGCCGGCTTGGGCGGCCAAGTGGATTACGCGGTCAAATTCATGGTCGGCGAAACACGCATCGACTGCGGTATGGTCAGCCAAGTCGGCGCGGATGAAGGTGAAGCTACCCGGGGCCTCTGCAGCCACGCGCTCTAACAGCGCCAAGCGGGCCTGTTTCAGAGCCGGGTCATAATAATCATTGACGACATCAAAGCCCACGACGTCATCGCCGCGCCGCACCAAGGCAGCAGCAGTGTGAAAACCAATAAAGCCGGCAGCCCCAGTGACCAGCACGCGCATCTTTCCGTCCCTCACAATTGGGCCAAACGCCAGGCGGCACCCGCTTACTGCAACGCCGTCGACCAAACCCTATACCCACCCGCGCATCATCGCTGGATTGGTGCACGAATGCCACCGTCTCAAGCAGACAACATGACCTAGCAGGTAATTGTTACATGGCTTGCCCGTCTGTTAGAGTGTCATAGGTTTGAGAGAGGGGGATAGATCATGTCAGCAATCTGGCGGCAGTGGTTGACGGTCTGGTGCTATTTGGTTCTGGGTCTAGGCGTTATCTTTTCGGGAAGCGCCTGGCCGCAGACAGATGCAGCAGTCCGACTATTCTATGATGTGATTTATTGGCCCATGGATGGGCAGAGCGGTTGGCACGAGAGCTTGCGCCTCACCGCAGCCATTTTGGGTGCCGTGATGATGGGATGGGCCCTGACCCTGCTCACACTCATACAAGCGGCACTGAAGCAGCCAAATCTATCGCTTTGGCGACCCATGACAGGGGCAATTCTGGTTTGGTGGGGTGTCGACAGCAGCATTTCTGTTGCCCTGCACACGCCGGGCAATGCCATTTCCAATACCGGCTTCTTAGTGCTTTATCTGATCCCAGTTTTCGCAAGCGGTGTTCTTAAGCGTACAAATGAAGACTAATCCGCATCCATTTTCAAGGCAGCGATAAAGGCTTCTTGCGGGATGTCGACGCTGCCGAACTGGCGCATCCGCTTCTTACCGGCCTTTTGCTTATCCAACAGCTTACGCTTCCGGCTGGCGTCACCGCCATAGCATTTCGCCGTCACATCCTTGCGCATCGCTGAGATGGTTTCCCGCGCAACCACCCGGCCACCAATGGCGGCTTGAATGGGGATTTTGAACAAATGCTGCGGGATCAGGTCTTTGAGCTTCTCGCACATAGACCGCCCACGCATTTCAGCGCGTCCCGCGTGCACCAGCATCGACAAGGCATCTACGGGCTCTTCATTCACGAGAATGGACATTTTGACGAGATTGCCGGGCTTATAATCCTCAATCGTATAGTCGAACGAGGCATAGCCTTTTGAGATGCTCTTCAAGCGGTCATAAAAGTCAAAGACGACTTCATTCAAAGGCAATTCATAGACCAACATCGCACGCGTGCCGACATAGGTTAGCTCGCGCTGGTTGCCACGGCGATCCTGACACAGCTTCATGATGCCACCCAGATACTCGTCTGGGGTGAGGATGGTCGCTTTAATCCAAGGCTCTTCAATCGCCTCAATTGCCATCACGTCAGGCATGTCGGCTGGATTGTGCAAATGAAGCGTCTCGCCATTCTTCATTTTAATCTCATAGACAACCGATGGGGCGGTTGCGATCAGATCGAGATTAAATTCACGGCTTAGGCGCTCTTGAATGATCTCCAAATGTAGGAGACCCAAGAAGCCACAGCGAAAGCCGAAGCCTAGAGCCGCACTGGTTTCCATTTCATACGAGAAACTGGCGTCATTGAGGCGGAGGCGGCCCATAGCAGCGCGCAAATCTTCAAATTCGGCGGCGTCAACTGGGAACAGGCCGCAGAACACCACCGGCTGGGCAGGCTTAAAGCCCGGCAGCATGCTGGTCGTCTGACGACGCTCTTCTGTGATCGTGTCACCAACAGCGGCGTCAGCCACTTCCTTGATCGAAGCGGTCAAGAAGCCGATTTCGCCGGGTCCCAATTCGTCGACTTCGGTAATCTTGGGCTTAAACACGCCGACGCGGTCGAGGGCGTAATTGGCCCCGGTCGCCATCATGCGGACCTTCATGCCCTTTTTCATCACGCCATCAATGATGCGGACCAGAACCACAACGCCCAAATATTGGTCGTAGTAAGCGTCCATCAACAGCGCCTTCAACGGCGCATCGCGGTCGCCCGTCTTGGGAGGCGGCAGGCGGGTGATAATGGCTTCCAGAACATCCTCAATGCCAAGACCGGTTTTTGCCGAGATCATCACGGATTGAGAGGCATCGATACCAATCACTTCTTCGATCTGCGCCTTAACGCGATCAGGCTCTGCTGCGGGCAGATCAATCTTGTTGAGGACTGGCACAATCTCAAGATCGGCATCAATGGCTTGATAGACATTGGCCAAGGTCTGGGCTTCCACGCCTTGGCTGGCGTCCACCACCAAGAGCGCGCCTTCGCACGCGGCTAGAGAACGCGATACTTCATAAGCAAAGTCGACATGGCCCGGGGTGTCGATCAGATTCAGGATATAGTCTTGACCCTCACGCTGGAATTCGAGGCGCACGGTTTGCGCCTTGATTGTGATGCCGCGCTCCCGCTCGATATCCATGCTGTCGAGCACTTGTTCCTTCATCTCACGCTGGGTGAGGCCGCCAGTCAATTGAATCAGGCGGTCTGACAAAGTGGACTTGCCATGGTCAATATGGGCAACGATGGAGAAATTACGGATGTTTTCACGGGGAGTCATGGGGTCGACATAGCCTGACAGGACCGCAGGGGAAAGGGCCAGATACCGTTAAGCAATCAATCTGGCCCCTGCGCGCGCAGATGGAAGACCAATACTTGCTCGGGGGCCGCCAACGGCAGGCCAAAGCCGACCTCTTGTAACAGCCGACCTGGCAGCACTTGGCCCTCGCCCGCCAGATCCAATGCCTCGACACTCGAGCCTGCCGACCACGATCGGAATTTGCTCGGCCAAACCAGTTTCACGAGATAGCTCCTGTCTGGCTCGAGGCCGTGGAACAAGACGCGCGGCAAGAGACGCTGCACCTGACTGCGCATGATGGCGATGGAAAAGAGCGCCTCGGTCTGGTCTTGCGCGATCACGCCCATGCCCATCAGCTCGTCGGAAGTCTGTAGACGTACGAGATTGCCGGTATGCAGCAGGTCTCGATGGGCCTTATGGCATGCAATCGCTTCGTTCAGGGTTGCAAGCTCTGTCTCAGATTCCTCCAAGAGATTGAGTTCAAGGCCCATATGGCCAATCATGGCCGTCCCTGCCCGCATCGCCATCGACAGGGTGCGTCCTGTGATATGGCAGCGGCGCGGCCCGACATGGGCACCGAGAACTTCCAGCGGGAAGAAGAAGCTGGCCCCGCGCTGAATATCTTGGCGGTCGAGCGCGTCATTGCTGTCCGACGTCCAAATCCGGTCCGTATAGCTCAACACCCCGTAGTCGGCGCGCGCCCCACCTGAAGCACAGGATTCAAACTCAACGCTGGGGTGGGCAACGCGCAGGCGCTGCAACAAGGCATAAAGCGCATCAACTTGGGCATGTGAACGCTGATAGCCGTGGTGATCGCCTGGATGGCTGATGTCGCGGTTCATGTCCCATTTGACATAGCCGATATCATGGTCGCGCAGGACTGCATCGATCCGCTCAAACAGATAGTCGGAGACCTCTGGCCGGGAGATGTCCAGCACGAGCTGATTACGGAATGGCACTTGCTCGACGTGGGCCAAGCCCAACACCCAGTCGGGATGGGCGCGATAGAGGTCTGAATCGGGATTGACCATTTCAGGCTCAAACCAAATGCCCATCTCCATGCCAAGGCCGGTCACATAGTCAATCAGCGGCTTTAGTCCCTCGGGATAAACCTCTGCCGACACATACCAATCGCCCAGCCCTGATGTATCGTCGCGGCGAGAGCCAAACCAGCCATCATCGAGGACAAACCGCTCGACACCAACCGCCGCTGCGCGATCAGCAATCGCTTTGAGGCGGTCGAGATCATGGTCAAAAAAGACCGCTTCCCACGTGTTGTAATGGACGGGGCGCACTTTGGCGCGGGTCTCGGGTCGCAAGATTTGACTGCGGACGTGGGCGTGGAAACGCTGGCTGAGACCCGAGAGGCCTTCGCGGCTATAGGCGGCATGAATGGTTGGCGCGTGGAAAGTTTGACCCTGTTCTAAGCGGATTTCACCGGGCCCGAGCAAGGCCCCAAGACCGGCAAAGACCCGACCATCATGGAGACTATCTACCCGGATCCGATGATTGCCGCTCCAACCCAGATGCAGGCCGTAAGCCTCACCATGGCCCTCATCTGTCGTGTCGGCACATAAGATGATGGCGGGAAGCCCGTCATGCGAGGTGCGGCCCCGGCGGCTTTCGCGCAGATAGGTGCCGGCAAATCGCTTGAGGCGTTCGCGTTTAAATTCCAATGCCCAGCGGCCCGTAAAACCGATCAGATCACTCATGTGATTGGCGATGGGCAGCACCGCTGTGGCACATTCGGTTACTTCAAGTGGAGCTTCACCCAAATTAGTCAGAGCGGAACTGACCGTCAGAACACCGGTCACAGCATCAAGGCGTAAGTCATAGGCTAGGCCGACTTGGGTGTGGTCGTCGCGGCAGGAAATCTGAATTCGATCGGTGTCGACAGCGGTATCTGTCACCACAAACCGGCTGCCCCAATCTTGCCCTGCCCGATGAACAACAATGCCAGATGGCCCGAGCAGGCCGAGGCCTGCCTCCATCGCCAAGGACGCATCTACAAACACATCGGCACTGCCCGGTCCGCCTTGATAGCCGGCGAGCGCTTTCAGGACAGCCGGGTCAACATCATCAGGCAAACTTGGGCCCCAATGCAGGATTGCAGGTGGAGCCCCGAGCTTTACCGCCACAACCAGACTCGCCCCACCGCCGTGCAGGATCAGATTATCCATAATGTTCTTGTTCCTAAAACTAAGTCTGCCAACTCGCGCACGGAAAGCCCGCTTTTATTTTCCATTTCCGAAGCTTGCCTCAGGCGGAAGGGCTTACTAGTGTCAGCGCCTAAAGAAAAGGCAAGGGGGAAATGCCATGTTTCAAGGCAGCGCGTCGGCGTTACAAATTGGTATTTTCTTTGGGCTAACCGCCCTCATCGCCATCCTGACTTATTGGAAAGTACATGGTGCAGGGGCTGGCCATAAGGATCGGCAGAAGGACGGCGGAACCACTCGTGAAGTCTTTCTCGCAGGCGGTGGCCTGTCTTGGCTGTTTGTTGCAGGCGCGATCACGCTGACTAACCTCTCGACCGAGCAATTGGTCGGTATGAATGGCAATCAGATGTTGCTGTTGGCGTGGTGGGAGATTTGCGGCTTCTTTGGTCTCCTTATTCTGGCATTTGTCTTTGTCCCCATCTACTATCGGAACAATTGTACCACCGTGACGGAGCTGTTGGAGAAGCGCTATAAGGGCGGCAGTATCCGCACCGTTATTTCTGCGCTTTTCTTGATCGGCAATGTGCTGATCTATTTGCCAGCGGCGCTTTATAGCGGCAGCTTGTTCCTGCAATCCATGTTTGGTGTCGAGTGGTCGCTTCTGTGGTTTGCGGCACCTATGGCTATTATCGCTGCCCTTTATACCATCACCGGTGGCCTGCGGGCGGTGGCGGTCATGGATACCTATTCCGGCATTGGTGTTCTGGCGATTGCATTTCTGGTCGTGATCTTGGCGATGGCCGCGGTCAATTTTGATCTGGTGTCCGGCGTTCCTGAAGAACGTATCTCCATGATCGGCTCCTTCACCTCGCCCATTCCGTTCCATACGCTGTTTACCGGCATGTTGTTCATCCAAATCTTCTATTGGTCGACCAACCAAAACATCACCCAAAAGGCCATGACGGCCCCCACCGTGCAAGAAGCGCAGAAAGGGGTTTTGGCTGCTGCTGTCGTGCGTATCCTGATCATCCCCGCGATCGTGGTGATCCCAGGGGTTGTAGCTTACAAGCTTTTTGGCAGTGTAGGAGACGCCGCTTACGGTAAGCTTGTTGCCCATGTGTTGCCGTCTTGGATGTCGGGTGCCTTTGCTGCCATGATGGCCGCTGCGGTGATCGCCCACACTAGCGCTATCCTCAATTCCAGTGTCGCCCTCTATTCAATCGACTTCCATGAGAAGTTCATCGGTGCGGTGAAGAACCATTGGCGCTTGGCAGCAATCGCGTCTGCCGTTTTGACGGTGACTTCTATTGCGCTGGTACCCGTCTTTCAGAACGCCAAGAGCATCATCAATCTCTTGCAAGAGTTGAACGGCTTGTTCTCCATGCCCATCCTGTCGGCCTTTATCGCCGGGCTGTTGTTCCGCAATGTCGATGCGCGGGCAGCGATTGCAGGTCTTGTGTTCGGCTTCCTGCTCTATGGCTTCCACAATTTCGTGCTTTACAAGCCCGACACCTTGTATCCGGGCGAGACCTTCTATCAGCACATCGGCCTTTATTGGCTGCATTATATCGACGTGATGCTGATCGTCTTGATCACCTCAGTCATCACAGCCTTGAGCGTCAATCGCTTTGTGTTTGGCAATAAGGCCGTGTTCATTTTCAGCGCCAAGGGGCGCGCGATGAGGGCGTTGGAACCATGAGCGGTAGGATCCTTGTTATTGATGAAGGCACCACTTCCACCCGCGTGATGCTGTTTGAAGCCGATGGCACCTGCCTCGGCAGTGCACAGCGGCCTTTGACCCAGCATTATCCAGCACCCGGTTTGGTCGAACATGACGCCGAGGAGATCTGGACCCTCACTTTGGCCTGCGCCCAAGAGATGGTGGCGAAGGCTGGCGGCGCTTCACAGATTGCCGGCATTGGCATCACCAACCAGCGCGAGACCATCGTGTTTTGGGACAAGACGACCGGCAAGCCTTTGGCCCCTGCCATTGTGTGGCAAGACCGTCGGACGGCCGACCTGTGTCAGGCTCTGAAAGATCAAGGCCAAGAAGCCATCGTTCAGGCCAAGACCGGCCTATTGCTTGACCCGTATTTCTCCGGCTCCAAGATCGGCTGGGCCCTAACCAACTGGCCTCAGCTCAAAGCGGCAGGGGCCAAGCTCGCAGTTGGCACAATTGAGAGCTATCTCGTCTATCGCCTGACCGGTGGAGCCCACATTTCGGACGCGACCAATGCCTCGCGCACCGCGCTGATGACGATTGGCAGTGCGGGCTGGGACGATGGCCTGTGTGACCTTTTCGGCGTGCCGCGGCACATCTTACCCCAAATCGTCGATTGCGCCGGGCCGTTAGGTCAGACGCTGCCAGAGTTGTTCGGCGGGTCCATTGCCATTTCCGGCATGGCCGGCGACCAGCAAGCCGCAACCATTGGCCAAGCCTGCCTACAGCCCGGCCAGACCAAAGCGACCTTTGGCACCGGTGCCTTTGTCTTGACCCAGACCGGGCGCACGCTGCCGCAATCCAAGAACCGTTTGCTTGCGACCATTGCGTGGCAATTGGACGGCGTGCGCCATTATGCGTTGGAAGGATCGGTCTTTGTGGCCGGAAGCCTGATGCAATGGCTGCGCGATGATCTGGGCTTGATCGAACGGGCCTCAGACTCTGAAGGCCTTGCCCGAAGTGTGCCAGACAATGGCGGGGTTTATCTGGTGCCTGCCCTGTCCGGCCTAGGTGCACCGCATTGGCAACCCCATGCACGCGGGGCGATCCATGGCCTCAGTTTCTCAGCCAAGAAGGCCCATGTGGTGCGTGCTGGCCTCGAAGCCATGGCGCATCAGACCTTTGACCTGAAGACCGCTTTTGCGGCTGACGGGGCCGATTGGGCCGAAGTCCGTATTGATGGCGGCATGGTTGCTAACGGCTGGATGGCGCAGGATCTCGCCGATATGTTGGCTATCGATGTTGAGCGTCCGCGCTTAATCGAGACCACGGCTCTAGGCGCCGCCATGCTCGCGGGCGTTGGTTGCGGGCTTTATGGCTCGCTCGAAGAAGCGGCGGTCATGCGGGGGCAAGTCGAGCGCTTTAGCCCAGCAATGGCTGCAGATGTGCGTCAGACCCGCCTGAGCGGCTGGGCTGATTCCCTAAAGCGCGTCCTCGCTTAAGCCTCTAGATTCAATGCATTGACAAGCAGTCCTGTCTTTTTGACAAGGGTGCTTGACATTTCCTTGTCGCTATGTGACAAGTGTCCTTGTCATAATAGCAAGGAAGCCTGACATATGTCTGCACTTGAAAAACCAAAAGCCATCTTCTCCCCGAGATGGCTTGTCAGCGTGGGCGCGCTCGCAGTCTGCGGAGCCGCCTTCGGCTATGTCACCGGCGACTGGTTTGCCGAGCGCTTTCCCCATGGTGGTGGTTTTGGATATCTGGCAGAGCGAGGCTACCCGCCGCTGACGATCATCAGCCTTACTTTGGGGGGCATTCTGCTCTTCATCTATATATGCTCTGCCATCATCTATGCACTCGCCATCTTCAATAAAGGCATTGCCCGCAACCGCGCCCTTACGGGTGGGTTGGGTGACAGCCCGTCATCGCGCAAGGCCTTCCCTTTTATCCTGCTCTTTTATGTTGCCTATGCAGCCGTGTTTGGCATCCTAACGCTCTATGAGGTCCCCCCTAATCTTCCGACCAGTTTTGCTTGGCCGATGTTCTTGATTGGCTTAGCCAGTGGCGTTGCGATGGTTTGGAGCGGGCTAAAGCTTTGGTTCCTTCTGGACGAATTCTTTCGGGCGATTTGGGTGGAAGCTTGTGCGTTAGCCTCCTTCATCATGCTGGTGATCGTCTTAATCGTCGCGAGCGCAATCTCAATTGGCCTTCTGCCTGAGGTGACGGTCTACACAGGCTTAGTCCTCTACCAAATCATCTATTTGATCGCCTACGGCTGGGTGGCAGGCAAGCGTGACCCCAATATGCTCGAAATGGGGGAGCCAGAGGACGCATGAAAAACCGTCTAAAAGTTCTCCGTGCCGAGCGGGACTGGTCGCAATCCGATCTCGCTGACGCGCTCGACGTCTCCCGCCAAACCATCAATGCCCTAGAGACGGGGAAATACGACCCGTCCCTGCCCTTAGCCTTCAAGATTGCGCGCCTATTTGCGCTGCCAATTGAAGCCATTTTTGAGGACACACCATGAACGATACCTCCTCGTTGCCTAAAAAGACGAAATCGTCACGACAGGCCAAGATCAATATCTATCTCGTTGGTTCCCTCCTTCTTGGTGGCATTGTTGGGTTTTTCCTAAAGTTCGACGACTCGAATGGGCCCAGTGCTCTGCACATCGCGCTCTTGAGCTTCGGATTGATCGTTAGCGTCGCCGCGACTGTTCATTACACCAAGCTTTTGGATGAGCTGGCCCGCCACACCCACGAGGTCGCTCTCTATTGGGCCGCTCTTCTTTCATGCTCGATCTGCTTTGTACCCGTTGCAGCCCTCATTAGCTTTCCCGATTTTGAGTTGCCTAGCCTAGAGGTCCTGCTCGGCACCAAAACCCATGCCTTCGCTGCTGGCATGGCCGTGCCCATTCTGGTCCTACTTGTATCTTACTTCGCCATATGGACTATCCTTTGGCTCAAACGAAACAGGGCCTGAGCCAGCCCACCTTGACTTTACTTTAACCTCCCCACAACCTTAACGCATACGAGGATTATGATGATGAAAAAGACTCTATTCGCCGCACTGTCGGCTTTTAGTTTTGCCCTGTTCCAAGCTCCCACGGTTCTGGCACAGCCCGCAGCAGCCCCCGCTGCGATGCCGGCCGCCACCCAAAAGGCCACCCCGGCCATGTGGGTGGTGAAAGATAGCGACACCACAATCTATCTTTTCGGTACTTTTCACTTGATGGCCCCCGGCATCGATTGGAACCATGGCAAAGTGAAAGCCGCCTTCGAAGGCGCCGACACCTTGCGCCTTGAGATCGCCAATATGGAGGCCGAGGCCCCGATCATTGCCAATCTGATGGCTACCAAGGGCCAATTGCCCCCCGGCAAGACGATTTATGATGGACTAACCGACGCCCAAAAGAAGGCCTTAGGAACCATCATTGCACAAAGCGGCTTTCCGCCCGAAGCCATTCAGCAAATGCAGCCTTGGATGGGAAGTCTGATCTTGGCACTCGGCCTTTATCAAAAGCTGGGCCTCGACCCGAACCAGGGCGTGGACAAAACCCTCGACGGTTTGGCACGCGCGGCAAACAAGCCCGTGGAAGGCTTTGAAACTGGCGCAGAGCAAATTGGCTTCTTCGCCAATCTGACCGACCAACAGCAAAAGGCGATGCTGGTCTCAACCATCGAGGATTGGGACCAAGCCACAACTATGCTGAACGACATGATTGATGCATGGAAGACGGGTAATTCGGACAAGCTGGGCGAGTTGATGACCACCAGCCTTCGCACCCAACCCGAATTGGCCAAACTAATTTTGACGGATCGCAACGAGCGCTGGGCCGAGTGGGTCGCTGCCCGTATGGCCAAGCCCGGTACGGTGTTTGTGGCCGTTGGTGCCGGTCATTTGAGTGGGCCCGATAGTGTACAGGCCTTCTTGAAGCAAAAGGGCATTAAGTCCACGCGGGTCGATACGAAGTAAGTCTTTGCTGTTGCGTGCTGGCCCCTCGCCCCTCAAGGGGGTGAGGGGTTCGGCGTAAGGGCGCCTTGGTTTGTGCTTGATCGAACGTGCATTGCTTAGGCATAGCCTGCAGCAAAGGTCTGAGTGACAGGTCTTCTTTCAACCAACGCTGTCACCCCCTCAGCAGCGCAAGCTGAGCGCGGGGACCCAGACTTAAAACACTTCTACCAAAACCTTCTCAGCAACAAAAAACCAAAAAAACTCGCTCTCGCCGCCGTCGCCCGAAAACTCGTAACCATCGCGAATGCCGTCCTCAAACCAGTCCACATCTCAGATGCTCAACTGACTTGATGACAATGTACGCACTGAAGGGGCACTTAGCGCCGTGCCCTTCCTTCCTTGATTAGCGCGTTGGGACCGGCGTTTCGCCGCGATAATCATAGAAACCGCGGTCGGTTTTCCGACCGAGCCAGCCGGCTTCCACATATTTTACTAGAAGCGGGCATGGGCGATATTTCGTATCTGCCAAGCCTTCGTTCAGGATCTGCATGATCGACAAAATGGTGTCGAGGCCGATGAAGTCTGCCAGTTCCAATGGGCCCATGGGGTGATTGGCACCCAAGCGCATGGCTTTATCAATGCCCTCAACCGTTCCGACGCCTTCATAGAGCGTATAGACAGCTTCATTGATCATCGGGATCAGGACGCGGTTGACGATAAAGGCCGGGAAGTCTTCGGCATTGGTGATCGTTTTGCCCATCGCGGTAACCACTTTCGTGGCCGCTTCATAGGTTTCTTCATTGGTGGCAAGGCCACGAATGACTTCAACCAGCTTCATCATCGGCACGGGATTCATAAAGTGCAGGCCGATGAACCGCTCTGGCCGATCCGTGGACGAACCAAGCCGTGTGATGGAGAGGGACGAGGTATTTGAAGCCAAAATCGTGTCTGGCCGGACGACGGCACACAGCGACTTGAAGATCGCGCGCTTGATATCTTCTTTCTCGCTGGCCGCTTCAATGGCCAAATCGATGGCGGACAGGTCCTCAATTGCCGTGGTCGTCACAATGCGTGCCATGGCGGGGGCAATTTCAGCGTCTTTGATCAAGCCCCGCGCCGCTTGACGGGTCAAATTGCGCTCAATCAGCGTGCGACCTGCGTCTAACTTATCTTGGGAGATGTCAGTGAGAAAGACATCATATCCTGCCAAAGCCGCAACATGGGCAATGCCATTCCCCATTTGACCCGCGCCAACAACGCCAATTGTTTTGATTTGTGCCATTTGATGGAAAGACCTGC
>VYLK01000226.1_pt1 | contig 31460 bp, 26 predicted proteins | sample 5114321 | NCBI WGS metagenome assembly VYLK01 (sample SAMN12291792, study PRJNA351875) | freshwater metagenome | isolation source: freshwater lake | place: USA: Michigan, MSU2 Lake | collected 2011-08-16
GTTATTAATGATAGCGCGGCTGGCTTCCAATCCAGCAATGATTTATTAATAAATATCACTGGATTTACTGGTACTTTACCAGCTTTAGGAAGCATTCCAGTGAGTAATTTCTTTATCTAAGTGTCTAAGCTCTCCTTCTAAGTCACCTAGAAAACGGGTTTCTTCGAGAAACCCGTTTTCTGGACTTTACTGGTGACTAGAAAATCTACAGTTTCACCGATAGGTTATTGCCCGAATGCTTCGCCCCTAGAGGACGCGGGCCGATGAAGACGCAAGGTTTTGAACGACGCAAGACTTTTAAGTATCTTCCCAAATCTTCATCAATAATCGGGGCTAAGTAAATAAAATTTCACAACTCGATCGCTACAACTATCCCGCCAAGAACTACAATAACCCTAGGCATCTGTGTGAAAAAAAAGGCCCATCTATGCAACTTTCGCCCCAAGAAAAAGATAAATTACTCATTTTCACGGCGGCACTGCTCGCCGAAAGACGCAAAAACCGTGGTATCAAGTTAAATTATCCCGAAGCGATCGCCTATATTAGCGCCGCCATCCTCGAAGGTGCGAGGGAAGGTCGTAGCGTCGCTGAATTGATGAGTTACGGCACCACTTTATTAACCCGCGAGGAGGTAATGGAAGGCATCCCGGAAATGATTACAGAAGTGCAGATCGAAGCGACTTTTCCCGATGGTACTAAATTAGTTACCGTTCACAATCCCATTCACTAAGAGGAGATTTTTAGCAGTTATGATTCCGGGAGAAATTATCACACCATCTGGGGAGATCGAGATTAATGTCGGTCGCGACACCCTGCGTATTTCTGTGGCTAATACAGGCGATCGACCGATCCAAGTGGGTTCCCACTATCATTTTTATGAAGTTAACCAGGCCCTGGAGTTTCAGCGCGAATTAACCAAAGGAACCCATCTCAATATTCCTGCGGGTACATCAGTTCGATTTGAACCGGGAGACACGAAAGAAGTGGAATTAGTTACCATCGCGGGAACTGAAGAAATTTATGGCTTTAATGGTTTAATTAATGGTTCCCTCAAAGGCAAGAAAAAGAAAAAGTAAGGTCTTGACGGAAAAATTATGGCTCTACCGAACCTGTCATGCAAAACTATTAACAACTCATGATTGTAAAGCTTGTATAGTAAGGCTTTGAGTTTTTGTTAGATTGATATTTATCAACTTTAGAGCATTGCTGGACAGAGAGGGAGCTTGGGGAATTTTCTACAGTGTAAGTTCGGAAGAACCAAAATTATCACAGTTTGATCGCTCAATTGTGGTAACATCAAGGCAACGATAACTAACTCTTTCCAAGACTATGACGACGGTAAAAATTGGCATCATTGGCGGCAGTGGTTTGTATAAAATGGATGCCCTCAAGGATGTGCGGGAAGTATCCCTCGATACTCCTTTTGGTTCTCCTTCCGATGCTTTAATTCTCGGTACTTTAGACGGAACAGAAGTGGCCTTTTTAGCGCGTCATGGCAGAGGTCACCATTTTTTACCGACCGAATTACCCTTTCGAGCTAATATTCACGCTCTCAAACAATTAGGGGTTGAATATATTATTTCTGCTTCGGCCGTTGGTTCCCTAAAAGCCGAAGTTAAACCCCTAGATTTAGTCATTCCCGATCAATTTATTGACAGAACTAAAGAGAGAATAGCGACTTTTTTTGGAGAAGGAATTGTTGCCCACGTGGCCTTTGGTGATCCCATTTGTCCCCAATTAGCCAACATTTTAGGGGATGCCGTCGCTAGTTTAAACCTACCGGAAGTTACCCTGCATCGCGGCGGTACATATCTCTGTATGGAGGGGCCGGCTTTTTCTACTAAAGCGGAATCAAATCTCTATAGAAGTTGGGGGGCAACCGTCATCGGTATGACCAATTTAACCGAGGCAAAATTAGCCCGAGAAGCGGAAATTGCCTACGCTACCTTAGCCCTAGTTACCGATTACGATTGTTGGCATCCCGATCACGATCATGTCACGGTAGAAATGGTGATCGAAAATCTGCACCATAACGCTATTAATGCCCAAAAAGTGATCCAAGAAACGGTGCGCCGTCTGGCAGCTAATCCTCCCGTTTCTGCCGCTCATTCTGCCCTTAAATACGCTATTCTTACCCGTCTAGATTCTGTTCCCGTCGCCACTAAAGAAAAATTAGCTCTCTTTTTGAAAAAATATGAAGAAGTAGAGAAATAGCCGAGAAAAGTCGCCGCTGAATCTAGAAATGGGTCATTTTTCTCGCTGTGATCCAGACGATCAATTTGACCCAAATTCTAGGTTAGGGACTTACGTGGGAATAATATCCCAGCCAGAAAATCGCTCTGTAGAAGAATCAGACCAGCCAGATGGCATATTATCAAAGCGCAAGTCCCTTAGCTGCGGGGGCTCTCGAAGGCTCTCGCCGCTTTGCGCCCCTACAGTAACGGATTTTGCCACAATGTAGGGGCGAACTGCGTTCGCCCAAAAGGTACATTATCAAAGCGCAAGTCCCTTATCTATGGCTTAACTAGCTAGATATTCTCTGATGTTAGCCCTGCGTTTTCTTAGTTTAGCGATCGCTTCTCGTTCGATCTGACGGACGCGTTCACGACTGATATTGAGTCGAACGCCAATTTTTGCTAGGGTGAGGGGCTGCCCATTATCTAAACCAAAACGCAGACAAATCACTTCTTTTTGTTGAGGGGTGAGGTCTGCCATCAGTTTTTCCAAATCCACTTGGAGGGAAGAATAGGCAGTGTAATCTTCCGGGGAAAGTCCCGTATCTTCCAAGAGTTCCCCTAATTCCGTGTCTTGATTGTCTCCCACCTTTAAGTCAAGGGAAAGGGGTTGACGGGACCTTTCCAAGTAGTCTCGCACTTGTTTAGGAGTTAGGTCTAATTCCTCGGCTAATTCGGCAATGGTGGCGGCGCGACCTTTATCTTGAGCTAGTTGACGCTGGGCCTTTTTGATTTTATTCAGTTTTTCGGTGATGTGGATGGGCAGACGGATGGTACGACTTTTTTCTGCGATCGCCCGGGTGATGGCTTGGCGAATCCACCAATAGGCATAGGTGGAAAAGCGATAGCCTTTGGTGGGGTCGAATTTTTCCACCCCTCTTTGCATCCCAATGGTTCCCTCTTGGATGAGATCTAATAGATCTAGATTGCGTTTTAGGTATTTTTTAGCGACGGAAACCACTAGACGCAGGTTCGCTTCTACCATCTTACGTTTCGCGAAATCCCCCGCCCCCAATTCTCGACGTAGTTGTTCTTCACTAATTTCCGCCGCTTCTGACCACTGGCGATCGCTGGGGTCGCTGCCGAGTTTAGCTTTTAGGGATTCTTTGATTTTTTCCAGAAAAATTAATCTTTGTACCTGTTTCGCGTAGAGAATTTCTTCTTCATGGCTGAGAAGGGGAACTCGGCCAATTTCTCTGAGATAGGCGCGAACTGGATCGGTAAGGTTTTTCGAGGTTTTCATGAGTGCGCGTCGATGGAGGGTTGATATTCAGGGATTGATGGCTTTTTTCAGATCGCTTCCCCAGGGGCAGTTAAGGAGATGCTATCAGAGTTTTTTCTCGTTTTGTAAAGAGATGAGTGAGTAGTTACTCAAGGATAGAGAGAAATCTAATTGACGATTTAATTGCCTCTATAGTCCTTTTTTTGGCTAGATATAGATTTTATGGGCATAAATGGCAAGTAGTGAGAAGCTTGGTTATTTAACTAATATTACAACAATTATTAAATATTGTAAAGTTTATGAGAAAAAAAATCACCCCTCTCAGGAAAGCACCAATGAAGGGGAGGTTTGAGTATCTCTACTCATAGATTACCCAAAGGTTTCCGATCAGGATGCAATCTAGATCACAAAATGAGCAATTTTCTCATTTAGCGATCGCCCTGCGATCGGCAACGGAAGTGGGAGGTGGGGAGAAGGGAGAGGGGGAGAACAAATAGGGTTTGCGGCAAAAAGTTTGTTGGTGGGGTTAGTAGTCAGGAATCAGTCCTGATGAAAAAATTTTCACCCCCACAGATGAAAGAGGTTTCCTTCCCTACACCCTCTTTCAAGTCAGGAGGCACAAGACAGAAGGCAGCTTTTTTCTCCCCATCTCCCCACTTCCCCATCTCCCCGCTCCCATAACCCAACCCCCGAAACCCTAAGGCTGCCCGATTTTGCTAGGATAAGAAATGTAACAAGAATCTTTCTCAACAGTCGGATAATTCATGGGCAACGATACCATCACCTTACTCTCCCCACGGGAAATTGACAAAATGCGACGAGCCGGACGATTAGCGGCTAAACTGTTAGATCATCTGGCAGAAATGGTTAAACCGGGGGTAAGTACCCTAGAAATCAATGATGAGGCAGAACGTTGGACTCGCGCCCATGGAGCCAAAAGTGCGCCCCTAGGATACCATGGCTTTCCTAAGTCCATCTGTACTAGCATTAACGAGGTTATCTGTCACGGCATCCCCAGCGCTGATCAAATCCTCAAAGACGGCGATATTATTAACATCGATGTCACCCCGATTTTAGAAGGCTATCACGGCGATACTTCGCAGACTTTCTTTGTCGGTACTCCCTCCCCCTTGGCCAAAAAGTTAGTGGAAGTTACCAGAGAATGTCTGCAAAGAGGCATAGATGCAGTGCAGCCGGGGGGTAAAATCGGCGATATTGGCGCAGCTATCCAAGAATATGCCGAAGGAGAAGGATTCTCGGTGGTCAGAGATTTTGTCGGTCATGGTATCAGTAATGTCTTTCACACTGGTCCACAGGTTCCCCACTACGGCATTCGCGGCAAGGGCAAAAAAATTCGCCCCGGCATGGTATTCACCATTGAACCAATGATTAATGAGGGAACCTGGCAACATATTGTCTTAAAAGACGGTTGGACTGCTATTACTAAAGATGGTAAACTTTCAGCCCAATTTGAACACACCATCGCCGTCACCGAAACTGGTGTCGAAATTCTCACTGTACCCGATTAAATTTAGGGAACAGGGGATAGGGAATGGGAGAATGGGGAAATAGGGAAGTTTCAACGGGAGCATCTCACCTTTGTAACCCCTAAATCAGGTTTTTATGTCAAGCTATTTTGAAAGCCTTGCTAGAAACCAGTTTTATGGATAAGTATAATTACTCACTTGCATAAATGAGATACCCCAAAACCCCCCGCAACGCGCACGAAGTGGTCTCCCCACTGATAACTGATAACTGATAACTGATAACTGATAACTGAATATATGCAGTATCGTCGTTTCGGTCGCACTAATCTACAAATGCCGGTGTTTTCCTGTGGGGGAATGCGCTATCAATTTCAGTGGCAGGATTTGCCAATGTCGCAAATTCCCGACGAGAATCAAGGCAATTTAGAGGCAATCATTAATAAATCTCTAGAAGTGGGGATTAATCACATCGAAACCGCTAGGGGTTACGGCACTTCCGAGATGCAATTGGGCAAAATTTTGCCGCAACTACCGAGGGATAAGATTATCGTGCAGACGAAAGTTTCTCCTAGTCAAGATGTGCGGGAATTTCGCCGTAAATTTGAGCAATCCCTGCAATTTTTACGGTTAGATTATGTGGATTTGTTGGGTATCCATGGCATCAACACGGCTGAAATTCTCGATGATACTATGGCCGAGGGCGGTTGTTGGCAAGAGGCGAAAAAATTACAGCAACAGGGAAAAGTTCGTTTTATCGGTTTCTCCACCCATGCACCAACTGATGTAATTGTCAAGACTATTGCAACAAATTGTTACGATTATGTCAATCTGCACTGGTACTATATTTTTCAGAATAACTGGCCGGCCATAGAAGCGGCAAAACAGCACGATATGGGCGTTTTTATCATTAGTCCCTCCGATAAGGGTGGCCATCTCTACAATCCTCCCCCTAAGCTCGTTGCTCTCTGTTCTCCTCTCAGTCCGATGGTTTTTAATGACCTATTCTGTCTCAGTCATCCGGCCGTTCATACCCTGAGTATCGGTGCAGCGCAACCCACAGATTTTGATGAACACCTGAAAACTTTACCCTTACTCGATCGAGCCGAGGAGATTTTACCGGCAATTATCGAGAGATTGCAAGGGGAGATGATCAACTGTTTAGGCGATAATTGGGTAAAAACTTGGTCTGTGGGTTTACCTAGCTGGGAAAATACCCCCAATCACATCAATATTCCTTCTATCCTCTGGTTACACAATCTCGCTATCGCCTACGATATGATCGACTTTGCGAGGGCTAGATACAATCTCTTGGGGAATGGGGGTCATTGGTTCCCTGGTCAACAGGCAAAAGAGGTGGAAAAACTCGATTTAACTGCCTGTTTAGCCGCTAGTCCCCACGCTGATAAAATTCCTTATCTTCTCGCCGAAACTCATCGATTATTGTCGGGAGAGACGGTACAACGCTTAAGCAGTAGTTAATTAGGGCTTGCTGAGTAAATCTAAAAACCTTGTTGGATAAGGCTTTTAGACTTTTTTTCCCTCAAAAAGTGCCGACCATTGGAGGGATCGGGGGGAAAATTCAGATACTTTTTCCCTGAAAATTAGGTAACTGACTACCTCAAAATCGGTAAAACCCTACACCCCACACCCCACACCCCACACCCTGCCCCCACGAAAAACTTTTTGCCGCAAACCCTAATTAAAATTCGATGCCGGGTTGCGCTTTCACTCCCTGTTGACGAAAGGGATGTTTAATTAACTTCATTTCCGTGACTAAATCCGCTATCTCGATTAATTCGGGTAAAGCTCCTCTACCAGTGAGAATAACGTGACAATTAGCGGGTTTTCGGGCTAAAACAGCGATAACTTCCTGAATATCCAGATAACCGAATTTAAGGGCGATATTGATCTCATCGAGTAAAATTAATTTATATTGGGGATTTTCGAGAAAAGTTAGGGCTTTTTGCCATGCTTCTTGGGCTTTCTCTATATCTCTTTCCCTGTCTTGGGTTTCCCAGGTGAAACCTTCCCCCATGGCATAAAACTCGATTTGTTCCCCCCAAACACTAAAAATCTTTTGTTCGGCAGGTTCCCAAGCACCTTTGATAAATTGTACCACCGCCACTTTGTAACCATGACCGAGGGAACGTAAAACCATACCGAGGGCTGCCGTGGTTTTTCCCTTGCCATCGCCAGTATTAACGATAATTAAACCTTTTTCAGCGATTTTTTCGGCTAAACGTTCTTCTTGGATTGCCTTGCGGCGCTGCATTTTTTCTTTGTATTGTTCGGGAGTGAGTTGCATTCGGGTCTATCCAGTCAAATCAAGATAATTGTAACTCAAGGGGTTATCGATCGCTGTTTGCAGATTTTAACCGGCTAAATTGTCTGGGGGTTAATGCCTAATTCTCGTAATTTTGCCGCTAATCTTTCCTTAGCTTGTCGTTCTTGTTCTTTTTCTAAAAGAGCCTGTTCTTTTGCCTGTCTTTCCTGTTCCTTTTCTAAAAGAATCTGTTCCTTTGCCTGTCTTTGCTGTAATTCAGCTTCTTGGGGAGTGGGAACCAATTGACCATCGACGGTAAAATAGAATCCATTTGGTATCTTAGGATACAGCTAATCGTCGTAGTAGAAGTCGAAGAAAACAGAGATGAATTTTGGTAGTGGAGTGTTCTAAAGTGCGCTCAAAATTTTTGACTAAAGATTTGCAGCGTTCCATCCAAGAATTACTTCTTTCAATCACCCATCGAGTTTTTACAGGTACGAATCCTGATAAACCCTTCTCCGCTTTTTCGGTTTTTAACGGTTTTGGAGACAGTTCAAACTGAATTTTAGTCATTATCTCTGGATAGACCTTAACCAACTCTTTCTCTATTTTGTCAGGATGATAACCATTATCTAGAAGAATAGTCGTCTTAGGTAGTTCCGACGGTTTTAACTTGAAATAGTCAATACCTCGAGTTAACAACTCAATCAATCCTTGATCATCCGATAGGTTGGCGTGAGTACAATGAGCGAAAAAGGAAAAACCAAGACTATCCGTCGCTAGATGACGTTTAATTCCATTGGTGTACTTGTAGAAACAAAATCCTTTCGTCGCTTTCATTGAGTTAAAATGTGTGTGTCTGTACTCTATTTTAACTAGGTCTGCTAATTATAGCGTTTTTCAGTCTGAATCGGTACAAAAGTTATGGGTTTTAGGCAAAAGGCAAGAGGCAAAAGGGAAGAAAAATAGGCGTACCTCACTAGCTTGGGAAACGCTATAGGTCAAGTCATCTACGAAAAGAAAGACACTCTATAATCAGTGATCAGTAAACAGTAAAAAGAAAGTAGGAAAATTCTATTTAATACTGAACACTTAAAAACTCACATCTGATAACTGATAACTTACCTACTGATAACTGATAACTGAGAGGTGCGCCACTGGAAGTTCTTAAGTGTTATATTAAAGATCAAGAAAAGCCGTCGTGAAACGACGGGGTTTTAAACCCAAATTTTCGATAAGCAGCAAGAGCAAAAATTCCCCTTTTCCCATGGCTAATCATCTGGCTAAATCTGAAAGTCTTTATCTGCGAAAACACGCCGAAAACCCGATCGATTGGTGGTATTGGTGTGACAGCGCCCTAGAAATTGCCAGGAGAGAAGATAAACCGATCTTTCTCTCGATCGGTTATTCTAGCTGTCATTGGTGTACGGTTATGGAAGGCGATCAAAGTTGATCGCGAGGAAAGACCGGACATCGATAGCATCTATATGCAAGCATTGCAGATGATGGTCGGTCAAGGGGGTTGGCCTCTGAATGTCTTCCTAACACCCGATAGTTTAATTCCCTTCTATGGTGGCACCTATTTTCCCGTGCAACCGCGCTTTAACCGGCCCGGTTTTCTGCAAGTGTTGCAATCGGTACGTCGCTATTATGACGAGGAAAAGGAGAAATTAAGCAAATTTACGGCCGAAATGCTGGGCGCACTGCGTCAATCGGCTATTTTACCGCCAGCAGAGACCAATTTAGCCGCTCCTTCCCTTTTAGCCACAGGAATCGAGACAAATACGGCGGTGATTCAGGTTAATCCCAATAACTACGGTCGGCCTAGTTTTCCGATGATTCCATATTCTCATCTGGCTTTGCAGGGCAGTCGCTTTGGTGACGATTTTGAGGATTCCCTCCAGCAAGCGGCCTATCAACGGGGGGAAGATCTGGCCCTGGGGGGAATCTATGACCATGTGGGGGGAGGATTCCATCGTTATACAGTGGATTCGACGTGGACAGTTCCCCATTTTGAAAAAATGCTCTACGATAACGGGCAAATTGTCGAATATTTAGCCAATTTGTGGAGTGCGGGTGATCGAGAGGCGGCCTTTGAGAGAGGGATTAAAGGCACGGTTAACTGGCTAAAACGGGAAATGACCGCCCCAGAAGGTTATTTTTATGCGGCCCAAGATGCCGATAGTTTTGAGAAGGCCACGGATGGGGAACCGGAGGAAGGGGCCTTTTATGTCTGGTCGGATCGGTCGTTAAGGGATTATCTCTCGACTGAGGAATTGGGGCTGCTGCAGGCTAATTTTACCGTCACTGCCGAGGGGAATTTTGAGGGTCGTAATGTGCTGCAACGTCGGCAAGGGGGAGAATTAGGGAAGGAGATAGAAAATATCCTCGATAAGTTATTTATTCGGCGTTATGGCAGTTCTCAAGCTCAATTAGCTCTTTTTCCCCCGGCCAGAGACAATCAAGAGGCGAAAACCGTCTCTTGGCCGGGACGGATTCCGGCGGTAACGGATACGAAAATGATCGTCGCTTGGAATAGTTTGATGATTTCCGGTTTGGCCCGGGCCTTTGCCGTCTTTGGCGAACCTTTGTACTGGCAAATGGCTACGGTCGCGGCCGAGTTTATTCTCAAGCATCAGTGGTTAAATGGACGTTTTCAGCGCTTGAATTATCAGGGTCAGGCCTCGGTTTTGGCCCAATCGGAGGATTTTGCCTATTTTATTAAGGCTTTGCTCGACCTGCAAACCGCTAAACCCCAAGAAACTGGCTGGTTAGAGGCGGCTATCGATCTACAGGGGGAATTCGATCGCTGGTTTTGGGCCGAGGATGAGGGGGGATATTTTAATACTGCTTCCGATCATAGTCTCGATCTGATCGTGCGAGAACGGGGTTATACGGATAATGCCACCCCTTCGGCTAACGGAATTGCGATCGCTAATTTAGTTCGTCTGTCGCGATTGACGGAAAATCTAGAATATCTCGATCGGGCCGAAAAGGCCTTGCAATCTTTTAGTACCATCCTAGAACAGTCCCCCACCGCTTGCCCCAGTTTATTTGTTGCCCTCGATCACTATCGTCACGGTTTCTGTCTGCGTGCCACGGAAAGCTCGATCGAGCCTCTGTTAAGTCGCTATTTGCCCACTGCGGTGTATCGAGTCGATGCCAGTTTGCCCCCTAGCACATTTGGGTTAATTTGTCAAGGGTTATGCTGCCTTGAACCGGCAGAAAATTTAGAACAGTTAGACCGACAAATTGCCGGGGTGATGAGAGGGGAGTCAATACTGCTCGGTTAAGGTTTTTTTCTCTCTGCTCCCCACTTCCCCAGGAAATAGGATCTGGTTTGTGGCTTTCGTTGGCAACTTCTAATACTAAATCCGGTTATTAAAGACTGATTATTTATTCCCCTTTTTTGCCTTTTGCATGAGTAGAAAACGGGTTTCTCCGAGAAACCCGTTTTCTGAGCGTTAATATCGCCAAAAAATCTCCCCTTTTTACTGGAAATAAAAAGGGGAGAAAATATTAGATAGCTTTAGGATTCAGTCATCCATTCCGTATGGAAAAACTCGCCTCTGGGTTTATCAGTACGTTCGTAGGTATGAGCGCCAAAATAATCCCGTTGTGCTTGGGTGAGATTTTGCGGTAAATTGGCCCGACGATAACTATCAAAATAGTCCAAAGAAGAACTAAAAGCCGGAACAGGAATTCCCAACTTATTAGCTAAGACTAACACCTCACGCCATGCCTCTTGGCGATCGAGGATACTTTGCTTAAATTCCGGTGCTAACAACAAATTCGGCAGCCCCGGATTTTCCGCAAAAGCTTTGCGAATTTTATCCAAGAAACTAGCCCGAATAATACAGCCGCCCTTCCAGATCCGGGCCGATTCCGGCAGACTGATATTATAGTTAAACTCCTGAGAAGCTTTAGCGATTAAAGCCATACCTTGAGCATAGGAACACATTTTCGAGCAGTAAAGAGCATCACGCACCTTATCCACAAATAGTGCCGCATCCCCCGGATAGGTTTCCCCAGGTCCGGGTAACTCTTTGGCGGCTGCCACCCGTTCATCCTTATAAGCGGACATCACGCGAGCATTAACCGCAGCATAAATGGTTGGAATTGGTACCCCCAACTCCAAGGAACTTAACACAGTCCAGCGTCCTGTTCCCTTTTGTCCCGCCGAATCCAAGATTAAATCTATCAGATGATGCCCGGTTTCTGGGTCAACATACTTAAAGATATCGGCGGTAATTTCAATTAAATAAGAATTAAGCTCATCGGTGCGGTTCCACTCGGCGAAAGTTTCCTGTAACTGCTGATTGCTTAGTCCTAGACCATTTTTCAGCACATCGTAGGCTTCGGCAATTAACTGCATATCGCCGTACTCGATGCCATTGTGAACCATTTTCACATAATGGCCCGCACCACCAGATCCCACATAGGTGACACAGGGACCATCATCGACTTGGGCGGCAATTTTAATTAAAATCGGCTCTAATTCCCGATAGGCGAACTCTGTACCCCCCGGCATCAGGGAAGGACCGTGCAGAGCGCCTTCTTCGCCACCACTGACTCCCATGCCGACAAAACCCAGTTTAGTGGTCGATTCTAAGTCCCGGGTGCGTCTTTCCGTGTCCTCGTAGAGGGAGTTACCGCCATCGATAATCATATCTCCTTCTTCGAGAAGGGGTTTTAATTGTTCGATCACGGCATCCACCGGCGGGCCAGCTTTTACCATGACCAGAATTTTGCGGGGACGCTCTAAAATTTGGACGAATTCTTCTAAACTATAGGCCGCCTTGACATCTTTGCCGACGGCGCGAGTTTCCATAAATTCTTTAGTTTTGCTGGCGGTGCGATTGTAAACAGCGATGGGAAAACCCCGACTCTCCACATTGAGAGCGAGATTTTCTCCCATGACAGCTAGTCCGATAACACCGAAGGTACGTTTAGTCATAGAAATTCAGTCTCGGCTGATGCGTTCTTCTTCCCCTTTTAGCGCCTACTTTCCCTAAGATAGCTAAACTTTCCCTATTTCTTAAGCCTTGACTAATCAGTGATCAGTGATCAGTAATCAGTAATCAGTGATCAGATTTGGGTTTTCAGTGACCAGCATTAAGTGAGGAGTGTTACAGCGTTTCTCCTCAAGATGAAGTGTAACCTAATTTGGTATCATCCCTGGACGACTGGCTACTGTTGCCCGTTCCCTAAAACCAGAGACTTCCTACCTCACCATTAAGATAACTGCTATGAATGGCATTCACTGATGACTGAAAAACCCCCAAGCGCAGAAAAATTAATGGTAATGTTAAATTAAATTAAGAAAATCCTCATTCTTGTTATATGCAGTTAACTTGGCTTGATAGTAATTCTTGGTTAATCGAAATCGGGGGAAAACGCCTGCTTCTCGATCCTTGGTTGGTAGGTTCCCTGACTTTTGGTAATTTAACTTGGCTATTTGAGGGCAAAAAAACCGCTAATCATGCCATTCCCGAACATATCGATCTGATTCTTCTCTCCCAAGGTTTGGAAGATCACGCCCATCCTCCTACTTTACAGGTACTCGATCGCCAAATTCCCGTGGTAGCCTCTCCAAATGCCGAAAAAGTGGTTCGAGCGCTCAATTATACCCATCGCATCCCTTTAACCCACGGTGCTAGTTATATCTTTGACAATGCGATCGAAATTACTGCTGTCCCCGGTTCTCCAGTCGGGCCGACTCTGGTGGAAAATGGTTATGTTATCAAGGAATTAGCGACAAATCAGAGTATCTACTACGAACCCCACGGTTATCATTCTCCTAGCCTCGATTCTCTTGGTAAAATCTCCGTGATTATTACCCCTTTGATTGACTTAAAAATACCTTTCCTTGGACCGGTAATCAAAGGACAAGAAAGCGCCTTAGCAGTCTGTCAACGCTTGCAGCCTCAATATATTATTTCTACGGCTGCTGGTGGTGATATCGAGTTTAAAGGTTTATTGATGGCGGTGTTAAGTGCTGGGGGTAGTCCCGAATCTTTTCAAGAATTATTAACATCCCATGACTTGCCGACAAAGGTAATTGATCCTCGTCCTTGGCAACCTTTTACGGTGGAATTAGGCGAGTGCGTTCCGGGTTTGAGCTAATCTGAGTTAAGGGAAGAATAGAAAAAAGTTAAAACTTTCTTCCCGATTTTTATCTAAAACAGTAGAATTTTTTAATTGTTTGAAAAAACTGGCTCTCTTGAATATTGGATGTAAAATAGGGAGTATGGTAATTGTACTATGAGTAAGAATACTTGGTGCTTGCTGAATAACTGCGGTGGTAGATTGTAAAACGTCCAGTTTACACAGCCCGAAATCTTTGAGATTTTTAGTCCAGAAAACTATATAATTAAAAGTGGCTCTTCTCTGCTAAATTGTCTATGAATCAGTTGCCCTTATTTTCTCAATCAAAATCAGTGCGAGACTTTTATCAACCTGATGCCGAAATAATTCTTTATCAAGGAGATAGCAATAATTTTATCAAGACTATACCAGATAATTCTGTGAGCTTGATTATTACTTCTCCTCCCTACAATTTAGGAAAAGACTACGAAAAAAAAATCTCTTTGGATACTTATCTGGAAACCCAAACCAAAATTCTGCGAGAATTCTCTAGGATATTGCAAGATAATGGCAGTATTTGCTGGCAGGTGGGAAATTTTGTTCAAGAGGGAGAAGTTTATCCTTTAGATATTTTTTATTATCAGCTATTTAAACAAATGGGTTTCTTTTTAAGAAATAGAATTGTCTGGCATTTTGGCCATGGATTACATACTTCTAAAAGATTTTCTGGCAGGTATGAAACTATTTTATGGTTGACAAAAACCGATAAATACACCTTTAATCTTGATCCAGTGAGAATCCCCGCTAAATACCCCGGTAAGCGTCATTTTAAAGGTAAAAATATCGGTAAACCCTCTGGTAATCCTTTAGGGAAAAATCCCAGCGATGTTTGGGAGTTTTTGGCACAAGAATGGGATGAGTTACTGTGGGATATTCCTAACGTTAAATCTAATCATCCAGAGAAAACTATCCATCCTTGTCAATATCCGATCGAATTAGTAGAAAGATGTGTTTTAGCCTTGACAAATGAGGGGGATTGGGTTTTTGATCCTTTTGCCGGGGTTGGAACTTCTCTGATTGCTAGTATTATGCACAATCGTCGAGTGATGGGGAGTGAAAAAGAAGCAGAATATGTGAAAATTGCTAGGGAAAGAATCGCCGATTATTGGCAAGGAAATCTCAAAATTCGTCCTTTAGGAAAACCTATTCATCAACCTAATGGTCAAGAAAAAGTTGCTCAAATTCCCGAAGAATGGCACAATAATATATAAGAAGTAACACTGAATCTCCCCCCCAGGTAGATGGATTCATGAATTCATCTACTATGAGTTGATGCTAAATCTGGTTATTAAAAACTGATTATTTATTCACCCTGTAGAAAACGGGTTTCTCGGAGAAACCCGTTTTCTGTGCGTTACTCAACGGATTTAGTATAACCCATCCTAACAATGATTGATCAGTTTTTTGTCACCATTTTTAGAGAAAACTTTGCAGAATTGTGGCGGTTTCTTGTCCGGTTTTTTCCCAACTAAAAAGCTCGGCGCGTTGGAGACTGAGAGACTTTAATTTGAGGCGTAATTGTTCATCGGTGGCGATTTGCTGCATTGCCTCTCTCATCTCATCAATACTATAGGGATTAATTAAAATTGCCGCATCTCCTGTGACTTCCGGGAGAGAGGAAAGATTAGAAGTAATCACAGGAGTTCCACAGGCAATCGCTTCTAGTACAGGTAATCCGAAACCTTCCCAAAGGGAGGGATAAACTAAAGCAGTTGCTTGGTTTAAAAGTTGCGGCAATTCTTCATAGGAAACATAGTTTAAAAATTGCACTCGTTGAGAGATTGATAATGCTTCTACCTGTTGCTGTAGAGCCGGGGTAAAACGGGGGTCAAATTGACCGACAATTAATAATTGATATTCGGAATCGATTTGGGAAAAAGCAGTAATTAAACGAGCGAGATTTTTATGAGGATCATAACGACCAAGATAGAGAAAATAGGGACGAGTCGCCAGATTTAGCGGACGAAAATTATGAGAATCATATCCAGAAAGAATCACGGTTATTTTGTCAAGATGTATGTTAAAAAACTTATTAATATCCGAGGCAGTTGCTTGGGAGACAGCGATAATATGTGTGGCTTTTTTCAGGACTTGGGGTAAATAGTATTTATTATAAAAAGTTAGGGGAGAAAATTTCGGAAATCGCAGGGGAATTAAATCATGGACTGTAACAATATAGCGGCAATTTCCATAAATAGGCGCTTCGGGAATGGGAGTAAATAGCAGGGAAGACTTTAATTGTTGATAGGTTAGATAGAGTTGGGTTTCTGTCCAAATTAAGCGCCTAATATTGCCTTTAGTTCCCTGTTCTTGGGTGAGGTTTCCCGACACAGGATAAGTGTTAAAATCTGGGTAACTATTAGAAGTGATTAGGGTAGGATTTAAGTTAGCTAATTGAGGAATGAGATTTTTAGTATAGGTAGTCAATCCAGTATATTTAGTACCGAGAAAAGCGAGATTGATTAATAATTGATTATTCCTATTCATAGATATTAGCTAGTTAAGTAGGTAGGTGTTAAAAGTTGTCAGACACCCCCCTTATCAAGGGGGGATTAAGGGGGGATCAGCACCCCCCTTATCAAGGGGGGATTAAGGGGGGATCAGAGGCAAAATCTATCTTCAATTTAATTATAACTACTGACTTATTATAAAAGAGAACGATAAGCTTTTATAGTAGCTTGTGCGGTTTTTTGCCAAGAGAATTTTGCCGCTTGTTTTTTTCCTTTAGTGATTAATTCTTGACGGAGAGAGGTATCACTAATCACCTGATAGATTGCTGCGGCAATTTCTAGGGGATTATCGGGATTAATTAATATTGCTGAGTCTCCCGTGACTTCGGGTAAGGATGCAGTATTAGCAGTTACCACAGGACAACCTAAAGTCATCGCTTCTAAAACTGGTAATCCAAAACCTTCATAAAAAGAAGGATAGACAAAAACATCGGCCTTTTGATAATAATCCGCAACTAAGTCATCAGCAAGATAATCAAGATGTTGGATACTATCTCGGAAGGGAGACTGAGATATTTTATCGAAAATTGGTTCATACTTCCATCCTTTTTTGCCAATCAGAATCAGATTATGGTCTAATTTATACCTGTCCTTGAGATAGTTAAAAGCAGTGATAAGATTAATAATATTTTTTCGTGGTTCTAGCGTACTAACAAAGAGTAAATAGGGTTTAGTGATAGTTAGAGATGAGGGAGTATTGGGGAGGGAAGAATAACGACTTGCGAGGGGAGTAACAAAAATTTTCTCTGGGTTCACATCTAAATATTCGATAATATCTCGTTTGGTACTTGCAGAGTTAGCAATAACTAAATCTGTCCATTGTAGAGATTGTTTAATCCGTTGGGTGTAGGTTTTGACAATCCCCGTGACAAACTCAGGATATTTAATAAAAGTAACATCATGAATAGTCATAATTTTGCGACTCTGACGACAAGGATACACCACATGATCCAATCCGTGGAGAATATCGGGAGAATCAAGAAAGTTTTCTAGATAGGGAATTAGAGGATTAGGAAATCGGGTTAAGATATTGCTAAGACTGACGGGAATTGGTAAACATTTAACCTCTGGATAGGATTGCAGTTTTTCAGGAATAGAAAGATTACCCCGCAGCCAGTTTTTTACCGATGGTTGAAAACAGAGGGACAGGGAAAAGTTTTCTTGATTTTGTAATTTAGCTAATTCGGCAATCAGGTGATAAGCATATAATCCAATTCCACTAGGATTTTGTCTTATCGGTGTACCATCAACTAAAATTTTAAGCATTTGCGGTTAGATGAGATTGACGGGATAGATATTTTTAAAATTACACATTTAATTGTCAATTTTACTCGGTTAGGACAAGATTAAAATCGGCAATAAACTCCACCCTAATAGTTAATCTTACCCTATAGCGCCCCTAAATAGCAGCCTTTTTTGGCTAGGTTGCGGCGAATACTTATATTTATCGGGCAATTTTTTCGATTATTGTCCCCTCACCCACCCTGCGACTAGGATTGTCAATCGGTACTTATAAGCTATAAATCTCCTTGACGAAAAACACTGTAATTAGTTATAATCATGGAAAAATGGCTTACCCGTACTTGTGGTGATCGAAGATTTCTCAAAAGTTATCTCAGGGATGGCTTAGTCCCCTACAGAACCACTAACATCGGGTAATGCCGAAAAATCTTGATTAACTAATGTTTTTACTATGTTTAATCCCTTAGTATCTTTTAAATCCTTAGAAGGCCATGAAGGTGAAGTTAAATGTCTAACTTTTTCCCAAGATGGTAAACTTTTGGCTAGTGGAGATAACGAGTTAACTGTTATTGTTTGGGATTGGCAAAAAAATCAAAAATTTATTTTACAAGGACATGAAAAAGCTGGTTGGTGGGATAAGGGAGTTAACTCTGTTGCTTTTAGTCCCTGTCAAGGATTTTTGGTTAGTGGAGGAGATGATCAAACCCTAAGAATTTGGTCACTGGAAACTAAAAAATTAATCTCTACCTTAACGGGACACCAAGATAAAGTTACAGCAGTAGCTGTTCATCCCGATGGGGAAATTATTGCTAGTGGTAGTGAAGATAAAACGGTGAAAATATGGTCAGTAAAAACTGGAGAAATTCTTGCCACATTACAAGGTCATAGCGATAAAGTTCTAACAGTTAAATTTAGTCAAAATGGTCAACTTTTAGCCAGTGGTGGCGGCGAAAATGACAAAACGGTAATTATCTGGAATCTGGAAGAAAAAAGTAGTATTACCTTAAAAGGTCATTCCGATTGGTTTGGAGGTGTTTTATCGGTAGATTTCGGCAGTAATAACAAATTTTTAGCCAGTGGCAGCAAAGACAAAACTATTAAAATCTGGGATATTAAAAGAGGTACAGAGATAAAAACTCTCAGCGAACATAGTGATCATATCAATTCAGTTAGTATTAGTCCTAATAATCAACTATTAGCCAGTGGTAGTGATGATAAAAGATTAAAATTATGGGATTTAAAAGCAGGAAAAGCCATTATTTCTATTCCCCATCCCCAAAAAATCTATTCCGTTTGTTTTAGTCCCGACGGTAATTATATCGCCACGGCCTGCCAAGACAAAATCGTTAGAGTTTATGGCACTTCCGAACTACAATCTTTAGCAAGTTGAACAATCTTTGAGCGCACCGGATGCTTATCGGTGTCTAATTATCCACTAGAGGTCGCTGCCGGTCTGTTCCTCTCGGAAGTAAAGCTGATATAATTGACAGCTAGGCTGGGCTAGATCGCCTTTTAACTGAATTAAACCCATACTTTCCAGTTTATAGGCAGTAATCGGTTCTAATCGCGCTCCCTTATCGGAAGAATTAACCACTTCCCCCATCCCTGTCAATAATTCCGGCTGTTTTTGCAGATTATCCCAGTGATGACGCAGGTGTGCCGCATAAATTCCTCCTTGGGTAGCAGCATTAGGGAGAATATTTTTTTCCCCGCGCACCTGCGCTTCCAGGGCCAAACGGCTAAGATAGGGATGACCAGCGACTAGAGCGATTAAATCCAGGATAAAACGCTGATTATCTTCATTTTTAGGCAATCCGTAGCTACTAGCCAAGTTTTCCAGTTGTTCGAGGCTAAAACCGGGTAATTTAATCGCACGGCCGACATTAAAGGGAGATTGATTAGCGTCCAATTGAATATAGATTTCCGTGGAATTAGCAATCGCTAACCGCAAATTTTGCCAGATTTCTAAATTATTAGCTTCTTCGTGCCAACAGCGCAAAAGCGGCAGAAAATCCCTAGCGATGTCCGGATACTCGAAAATTCTGTCTAAATTATCTAGGGCCAAAAAAACAGGCCCGTTAATCTGTTCCAAAAGATAGGACTGAAAATAGGTTTGACAACTGATTAAACTGCCAAATAGTTCCTCATCCCAATATTCATCTAATTGCGGCTTTAAACCCAACTCTCGGCTGACATTTGCCGAAAACCAGCGACAAAATCGGTCTAAACTGGCAAACATCGCCTTTTCTGCCACTTGACAATTAATATAAACTGTGCTATGTCCCCAACTATCTGCCTGAGCGAGCAGATGTTTAAGGAGAGAAGTTTTACCAGTCTTTTCAGGGGATTTAATGCGAATGAGTGACCCCGGACGATTAATTTCTTGATAACAGTCGCTTTCGACGGGAGGGCGGCTAATATAAGTATCTATAACTGATTTTTCTGCTAGTATCGGGGCGGGTTGATTTTTCCATTCGGGATATTTGATATCTTTGAACCATTCTCGGAGGATTTGGAACTTACCCGGCCCTTTACTACCTAATTCGAGTTCGGGACAGCCATTATCTTTATCTGCCGAGAAATAGCTATAGATTTTAGTCATCTGTTTTTTATAGGTTTCATGGCTGGCGGCCTCGGCCATTTCCCAAATTTCCTCATCCGGTTTGCGCCAATTTTCGTAGGCAAAACGAACCAAAAAAATTTCCTTTAATTTGCCTTGAACACCGTATTCTCTAGCTATATGTTTGAGAAACTCGTCCCATCCCTGTGGTTTCATCCCGTTCTACTTTATTCTACTTATATTCCCTTTTTTTCCATGTTAACCCCTTTTTCCCTCTTGGCAATGGGACTGACATCCGAGCGGAAAAGCCCTATGGTAAAAATAGGTCAATTACCTGATGGTGTCTAAGGGAGTAAAACCATGAAAATCTCGTTAACCTTGTTTGTTGTGGCCTCCTTGCTGTTAGGTTCAATTCCTCACACTTTAGCGGTTAATAGTCAAGATAACCATTTTGACCGTTTCTCTTGGCCGCTAATTTTACAAAACCGTGACTGTAAGGGTGATAAGGACGATAATTGCAATTAGTCCTGATTATCTCGGTTAAGGTTGTTAGTCTATATCCCCCACCGATGAAAAAATCGTGGTCGGGATTTTTTTTGATCTTAATCATCAAAATTAGGGTTAAACCAAGTAAATTGGAGGAAATTGTCAAAGATTGACTTTTATCTTGCTCTCAATAGCTAGGGATTATCCAGAGGTTAAAATTCGTCTAGGGGTGGTTTCTGAATGCCAACAGCCATTTTTATCGGTATAGAAGGGTATAAGCGCATATTTGTGAAGATTTTTGGTATAATCAAAAGCTTGCACAATTTATCGAGCAGAATTGATAGATAACTCTGTTTTCTCGAACGACCGCCGAATAATAATCCTAACCCTTGTCTTGTGGAACTTTTCACCTGGAGTTATCTAGAGACTAGATCAGCTTTCGACTGTCATATATACTCTGGGCGGGGTTGACAATAGTTCAAAATGATGTAAACTTTAACTACAGCAACAGCTTGCTCAAAATAACCCTACTCTAGCTTTTTTAGGTAGTAGTAGTCCACCGACTTGACTAATTAACTTAAGGTGGGAATATTTCAGTTTACGCATTATAAACAGAACAAGTGTATTTAGTAAAATGATGGTTACTGCAACCCAAGCAACATCCCAATCTAATTCGTTGATTGATTACGTTAAGCAGGTTTTTATCATCGCCTATAAAGAGCCAACAGAGGCACTAGAATCCTGCTTTCGGGAGGAGGGATTTAATTGCGAAGTTCTCAGACAAAAACACCTAGAAGAATATAAGGGTTATTCCAATAGCTACCTTTGTCTTCTTAATCATTGTCAAGCATGGCAACGTATTATTCAGGAAAATAAACCGACTTTAATTATCGAAGCTGATTTTGTTCCCGTGGTGGGCATCAGTCAATTTCCTTTACCATTTAATCCTAGTAAAAAAGATGTGGGTATTGCTTGGCTATATACTTGCGCTCCCCAAGTTTATTATATATCACCCGAAGGTTTTGCCACTGGATTTTCTGCCTCTACTGTTGCTTATATTGTTACCCCAGAAGCGGCAAAAGTTCTGATAACATTAGAAGAAAAAATTAGGCAAAATCCAGGACCGAAATCCTATTCTTCTTGGGATTCAACTATTGATGCTCTATTAAGAGAACAAAAGCTTAGAAATTATCTGCCCTTTCGCTGTTACGGAGAACATGGTGGTTTACCCAATCTGGAACATTACCGCAATAATTTAAGCAAAGCTCATAGAGCAGATGTTCTGTATGGTTCTTTAGCTTTTTTGCCAATTTATACCCAAGGAAAAAAGAGTCCTTGGCTGGCTTTTTGGTGGGAACGTTTACAAGCAAGAATTAAAGGCATTGGGAGATTACTTGCGGCTAAATATCTGCGTCTGGCTACACTTCGCCGCAATAACTACTCATGCCGTTTTCTCGGTTTCGCTATTTTTAGACATTTAACATGGCGCTTATGAATAATTATGCCGAAGCAATTGTCAAGATTTGATGAATATTAATGTTGTCGTTGATTTAAAATAATGTTACAATCCATCAACGGTCAAGACCTAGTTAAGTTATCTTCTCATGAACTTGCTGACTATCCGTTTTTTAATCAAGCAAATTTTGGCAGATTTACTAGGTCTAAGTCGATTTTCTTGGAAGCTGTTTTTGTAAAAATAAAGGACATCTAGACTATGCAACATTCTCTCAGAGATAATATCATTTTCTGCCAAGCGAGAGTTCCTCATGGAAATCAGGGAGATTTGGTATTAACTAAAATTCTCATTTCGGAATTAAGACAATACGGGAAGCTGATTATTAATGATTTGCAAGTTCCTGAATGGTACTGTAAGCAGTTAGAGATGAAAGATGAGGAGAGAGCTAGTCTATATCCAATCGGTTTTAGTCTTTTAATCTGGTTTTATAGCTTGAAATATTTATTTAAGCCTCGGGCTAATATTTATTTAATTTTGCGTCCTGGCCATTTCTATGGACGAGGATTTAAGTTAGAGCTTAAGATGTTGTTAGCTTCCTTATACTATAATATATTAGCCATATTTAAAGTCAAAATTTGTCGATTTGGGACTTCAATTGAGTCCTTGTCACAACCTCTCCAAGTAGCTGAAAAATTGCGTTCTATACCTATGCACTTTTATAGTGTTAGAGATACTTTATCCAAAGATTATGCTCGAAAAATAGGAATAGACAAAGTTAAAATATTCCCTGACTTAGCCTGGCTGTTGCCCAAAAAATATGTCAAGGAAAATTCACAATTTTTGATGCAAGTTCCTAACTCTAATGAGGAACCCATAAAAATTGCTCAAAATTATACTGTGTTAAGTTTTAGATCTGGCTTCAGAGAGTTTGATAGTTCTGGCTATAAAACTAATCTTTTGATAGCTTTAGATAAACTGGTTAAAATGACCTGTGGAGATAGCCAAAATAAATTAGTTATTAGTTACCAAGTTGATTCAGACTATAAATTTTCCAAATATCTGTTTGAACGTTATCAAAATGAATACGATGTGATCTTTATAGAAAGATATATAGACAGTCGCTCTATGTATGATTTGTATTCTGGGGCATCGATGGTGTGTAGCAATCGTTTGCACGTTTTGATGTTTGCAATGTTTTGTGGTTCTTTGCCGATTGCTATTGTTAATCGAGCCAAAGAAAAAAGAATTAATGGTATCTTTTCTGATGCAGGACTGCAAGAAATTATCTTAGATATTGCCCAGGGAACTCATGAACTAGATCGTTTACCTGAACTACTTCATCGTCAGACAATAATCAAAGAAGAAATCAGCCTAGCTTTCCAAAAAAACGGTGATATTTGTCGAGAGACTCTAAAAGAAGTCTTTCAAAGCTGATAATCAGTAAGACATTAAGTCCGATTGGTTAATGATGATTATATTACTCAATCTTAACTTCTTGACCAATAACTTTGACTGATAAATTAGAGATGCCTTTGGAGTAAAAACCCCTCCATCGGCATTCTTGCTTGTCAAAATCAAGAAGTCGCCTGTAATTCCTCTAAACGTGCTAAAACTTCGGCACTGTGAATAGCAGGATTTACCCCTAAATAAATCTCTTTTAAAATCCCTTGCGGATCGATAAGATAGGTATGACGTAGGGAAACATAACCCATCCAAGAACCATAAGCTTTACTAACATCTCCGGTAGTATCTGCCAGCAAGGGAAATTTTAAACCCTCCGAGTCGCAAAATTCCGCATGAGAATCGACATCATCGGCACTTACCCCTAAAACTTGCGTATTTTTAGCCGTATATTTCGGCAAATCCTGCTGAAACCGTCGCGCTTCTAGGGTACAGCCGGGGGTAAAATCCTTGGGATAAAAATACAAAACTACCCACTTACCCCGATAGTCCGATAGGGAAATATTTCCTTCTCCCGTGTTAGTCGGTAGGGTAAAATCGGGTGCCGGTTGATTTAAAGGGGGTTGGGGTCCACCCAAAGCGTTAGCATCGGGAATACAGGCAAAAAATGCCAGAATTACTGCAATTAAAAAACTCAACAGTTGACGACGAGACATAATCAGTTATCAGTTATCAGTTATCAGTTATCAGTTTCTTGGTGTGATAAGTTTAACCTAATACGGGAGCGATCGATCTTTGTGTCCTTTCCCTCGTTCCTGTCACACCGGGAAAATCAACTGTCACCCTAGCTTAATATTCTTTACATAACTTGACAAGGAAAGGGCGAGGTAAAGGGGGAAAATAGATCGAGCTTGTCTTCATCTGCCTAACGATCATGTCTATTGTCACCCTTAACCCCCTTCAATCCCATCAAGATTTAGTCATCGATCCAGCCAAAATCACGGGATTACGGGGAAAAATCACCATCCCTGGCGATAAATCTATATCCCATCGTTCCCTGATGTTAGGAGCGATCGCCGAAGGAGAAACCGTTATTCATGGTTTATTATTGGGCGAAGATCCCCGCAGTACCGCTAGTTGTTTTCGTGCCATGGGTGTGGAAATTTCCCAACTCAACAGCGAGAAAGTGATCGTCAAAGGTAGGGGTTTAGGCAATCTTGAGGAACCCTTAGAAATCCTCGATGCGGGCAATTCCGGCACGACGATCCGCTTAATGTTAGGATTATTGGCCGGTCATCAGGACCGTTTTTTTGTCGTTACCGGTGATGCTTCCCTGCGATCGCGTCCCATGTCCAGGGTGGTGAAACCCCTCAAAGAAATGGGGGCGCAAATTTGGGGCAGAAAAGCCAATTCTTTGGCTCCTTTAGCCGTTTCTGGGGAATATCTGCAACCGATCCACTACTATTCTCCCGTTGCTTCTGCACAGGTGAAATCCTGTCTTCTTCTCGCTGGACTGTTAACGGAGGGGAAAACCACAATCACGGAACCCGCTTTATCTCGCGATCACAGTGAACGGATGCTGCGCGCTTTTGGGGCAAATATTGAGGTGGATGGGGAGACTAATAGCGTCACGGTGACGGGTTATCCCACTTTAACCGGACAAACGGTGATCGTCCCCGGGGATATCAGTTCGGCAGCTTTTTGGTTGGTAGCGGGGGCAATCGTGCCTAATTCCGAGTTATTAATCGAAAATGTGGGAATAAACCCGACTAGAACCGGAGTTTTACAGGTTTTACAGGCAATGGGAGCAGATATCACCCTCGAAAATCAACGGGTGGTGACGGGGGAACCGGTGGCGGATCTGCGGGTGAAATCCAGTCAACTACAGGCAACCACGATCGCCGGTGAGATTATACCCCGTCTGATCGATGAAATTCCGATTTTGGCAGTAGCGGCGGTTTTTGCCCAAGGAACGACAATTATCAAGGATGCTGAGGAATTACGGGTGAAGGAAAGCGATCGCCTGACGGTGATGGCCACCCAACTCGATCGCCTAGGGGCAAAAGTAACGGAATTACCCGATGGTTTAGAGATTACCGGCGGTACAGGCCTATTCGGCACGGAAGTGGACAGTTTTACCGATCATCGCATTGCCATGAGTCTAGCGATCGCTGCCCTCAATTCCCGTCAACCCACCACTATCCATCGCGCTGAAGCAGCTGGCATTTCCTACCCCGATTTCTTTACCACCTTAAAGCAAATTTGTCAAGAGTAGAAATATTAAGTTTTTCTGCGAACGGGCGAGGGGTAACTGGTAAAATTGCAGGATAAATCACAGAGTAGTGGGCTGCCTGTGTGATAATCAAGTTCATCGATCGAGGTAGCGAAAAATAGAAGCGTCCCTCATTCAAATTTCCCTGAAAAATATCTCCCTATCTACCCCACCCCCGTCTTCTCTTCCCCACCAATAATGGAAATCATCGCCCAATTAGAGAAAGTTTCCTATATTTATCCCGAATCCTCCAATCTAGTGCTTAAAAATATCTCTTTAGCAATTCATCGAGGCGAATTTTTAGGTATTATCGGACCCACAGGTGCGGGAAAAACTACTCTCTGTTTAACTCTTAACGGTATTGTCCCCCAATTTTACGGAGGACGTTTTTTTGGTTATGCAACAGTAGCCGGTTTAGATACTTTAACCCATCCCGTTAGTACCTTGGCCCGCTATGTGGGGGCAGTATTTGAAGATCCCGAAACGCAACTTTTAGCCACTTCTATAGAAAATGAAATCGCTTTTACCTTAGAAAATTTACGGCTACCGCGAGAGGAAATTAAAGCGCGTATTCCCAAAGTTTTAGCGGCAGTCCGGTTAGAGGGAATGGAAAAAAAATCCCCGGGGGAATTATCGGGAGGACAAAAACAACGATTAGCGATCGCCGCTGCCCTCGCAGTTCAGCCCGCTTTGTTAATTCTCGATGAACCCACCTCCCAACTGGATCCAGTGGGATCCCAGGAAGTTTTCGCCACCATTAAGGAATTAAATCGCCATCTCGGGGTCACCATTGTGATGGTCTCCCACGCAGCCGAGGAAATGGCCGAATATGCCGATCGCCTGGTACTATTAAGGGATGGTGCGATCGAAGCTATGGGAACCCCAGCAGAGATCTACTCCCAAGTACAACTTTTACAGGAAAATGCCCTGCGTCCCCCGCAGGTGGCCACTACTTTTGCCTTGATCGAGCAGAAAATCGGGGCGGTCGAGTCCATTCCTGTCACCCTAGACCGCGGTTTTGCCCGTTTAAACGAGCTTAAATCCTTTTACCATCAAATCAACCCAACCCCTCCCTTATCGTCGGTTTCTGACCGACTAAACCTCATACTGAGCGTTCAAAATCTCTGCCATACCTACCCCGATGGTACTACCGCCCTGCGGGATGTGTCCCTCGATATTGCCGAAGGGGAATATCTGCTGATTATCGGTCAAAATGGCGCAGGAAAAAGCACTTTAGTCAAGCATTTTCTCAATCTTCTCTCGGCGACCAGCGGTCAAGTTATGATTGATGGACGTTCGATTACTAGCTTTTCTGTCAGTGATTTAGCCCGATCGATCGGTTATGTAGCCCAAAATCCCGATAATCAGATTTTTAACACCACTGTGGAGAAAGAAGTATCATTTGCCCTGACTAATCTCGGTTATTCTCCAGAAATTGTCACCCAACGCACGGAAGCAAGTCTAGAAGCCATGGGATTGCTAGAATATCGATCCTATCATCCTCTCTCCTTACCGAAAGGCGATCGAGCGCGGGTAGTGATTGCGGCAATTTTAGCCATGGAACCGCGTATAGTTGTTTTTGATGAACCCACCACCGGCCAAGATTACCAAGGGGCTAAGGCAATTTTAGAGGTGAGTCGTCAATTACACCAGATGGGCAAAACGGTGATTGTGATCACCCATCACCTCTATTTAATGCCAGAATACGCCGAAAGAGTAATTATTATGGGTCAAGGAACTATCCTTTTAGATGCCCCAATCCGACAAGCTTACCATCAAACCGATCTCTTAGCCAAAACCTATCTAACTCCACCCCAAGCGGTTTTATTAGCACAAAAACTAGGACAACTTTCCGGTTATCCTAATTCCCTTTTAACTCCCCAAGAAATTGCCGATTGTTTTCAGAGGATTTAGCCTTGAGGCTATTTATTTAACTGTTTCTAAAATCAACTTCGATCGCTTAACATTATCAGGTACAGGAATCGGATAATCGCCATTAAAACAGGCAGTACAGAAGGTTTTCGGATCTTCTTTTGTTGCTGTTAACATTCCATCGTGACTGAGATAAGCTAAACTATCCACCCCGATTTGTGCCTGAATTTCCGCCACCGATTTAGTTGCCGCAATTAATTGCTCTTGGTTGTCCGTATCAATGCCATAAAAACAAGGATGAGTCACCGGAGGTGAAGATATTCTCATGTGAACTTCTCTTGCTCCTGCATCGCGTAAAGCTTTAACTAATTTCCGGCTAGTGGTTCCCCGCACGATCGAATCATCAACAATAATAACTCTTTTTCCCTGTAAAACATCCTTTAAAGGATTCAATTTCATCTTAATTCCCGACTCTCTCATGTGTTGGGTTGGTTGAATAAAAGTCCGTCCCACATAACGATTTTTAATCAATCCTTCCGCGTAGGGAATATCAGAAATGCGCGAAAATCCGATCGCTGCTGGAATACCCGAATCGGGAACTCCCATCACCATATCTGCTTCTACCGGCGACTCTTTAGCTAATTGTTCCCCCAAACGTACCCGATAAGTATATAAAGATTCCTCGTGAACAATACTATCGGGACGGGCAAAATAAATCATCTCGAAAACGCATAATTTTTTCTCCGGTTTTATGGCCCAATCCACCGAAGATAAGCCATCTTCACTAATCCAAACTAATTCCCCCGGCTGCACATCCCGCAGATAATCGGCCCCGATAATATCTAATCCGCAAGTTTCCGAAGCTAAAACATAACGGGGGGGATTACCCTCTTCTTGCAAAACCCCAATTACTAACGGTCTGACACCATTGGGATCCCGCGCCCCGATAATTCCCGTCGGTGTGCCGATAACAAGGCTGTAAGCCCCGCTACAATAGCTAAAGGCATCGATCGCCGCTTCTATCCAATCCTTGCCACTATCCACTTCCTGGCCGATAGCGACCGCGATCATTTCCGAGTCGGTGGTGGTGACGAGATCACAACCGCGCTTTTCTAATACATTTCTTAACTCAAAAGTATTGACTAAATTGCCGTTATGTGCTAGGGAAAGTTTACCCAAACGGGTTTCGATCACAGCAGGTTGGGCATTGGCCCGACGGCTAGAACCGGTGGTAGAGTAACGAGTATGACCGACGGCGTGAGTACCGGGCAAGGTTTTAAGGACAGTTTCGTTAAAAACTTGGGAAACTAAGCCCATTTCCTTGTAACAATGCACCGTTTCCCCGTCGTAGGTGGCAATACCTGCCGATTCCTGTCCTCGGTGTTGCAGGGCATAGAGTCCGAAATAGGTCAGTTTTGCTACTTCTTCCTCGGGGGCATAGAGTCCAAAAACTCCACAGGCTTCTTCAGGCTTATCGACGCGGTTCAAGAATAGGGATGAGTCGGGATGGCTAGACATGGGAAGGTTGGGGCTGCAGAATACTTTGGTAACAAAATCTTAACCGATCTTAATCTTCTTTTAACTATTTATTTATCAGCTATCAGCCTTTATTTATCGATATAATTAGCCATCTTATCTAGCTGACGGCCTCAAGATTACAGTCTTCTTTCGATCGCTTTTGACCAAACTTGCTGTATAGTTTCTAGACTAACATCGATCGCCGGTTGTTTATTCCGGTCAAGAATTAAAAGATTATCGCTTTTTTCGCTAACTTTGCCAGTTATTTGCCAATAGTCTCCTAATTGTGTCTTTAGATATTCTTCCCAATCTTGCTGATTTTCGGGGGAAACGGAGACGATAATGCAACTAGCTAACTCCCCGAATAACACCGCGTCAAAACGGCCCTGATGCTGCCAAGAAAGGTCAATTTCCGCCCCTAATTGGCCACTAATACAGCATTCTGCCAGAGCAGTGGCTAAACCTCCCTCCGCGCAATCGTGAGCAGATTTCACCCAACCGGCGCGAATTCCCCGACGACAGGCCGCTTGTACCTTTCTTTCTAACTCAAAATCAATTACCGGCGGTTTTCCCGTCACCAAACCGTGAATAACGGCTAAATATTCCGATGCGCCGATAGTTGGCAAGGAAAAACCCAAAATATAGATTAAATCCCCCGCTTTTTGCCAACCTTGGCCGCAAATTTGCCCGATATCCGGCACTAATCCCACCATCCCAATCACGGGAGTGGGATAAATAGACTGGGGGCTGCCAGCTGCATCAACGGTTTCGTTGTACAAAGAGACATTACCCCCAGTCACCGGTGTATTCATTTCCCGACAAGCTTCGGCAATACCCTGACAAGCAGTGGCTAATTGCCAATAACCGATTGAATTCTCTGGACTTCCGAAATTGAGATTATCCGTGACAGCAATGGGGTCAGCACCAACACAGCTAAGGTTTCTGGCCGCTTCTGCCACGGCCAACTTAGCTCCGTTATAGGGATCAAGATAAACATATCGCGGATTACAATCTGTAGTCGCCGCTACACCTCGCCGAGAATTTGCGGGATTAGCACCCAGAGGACGCACGCGAATCACAGCCGCATCGGCTCCCCCGGGGAGAATAACGGTGTTATTCTGGACTTGATGATCATATTGACGATAAATCCAGCGTTTTGAGGCAATCGAGGGACTATCCAGTAGTTTTAATAAAATCTCGTTATAGGATTCGGGAATAGGAATCGTGCTATCTTCCCATAATTGAGCTTTTTGGGCGTATTCCGGCGGTTCTGCCCGTAATTCCCGATGATAGATAGGAGTATTATCCGCTAGGGCCGTGGCAGGAATTTCGGCGGCAATTTCCCCTTTAAATAATATACGGACGATCGGTTCTGCAATTACCTGGCCAGCGACCACAGCCTGAAGTCCCCAACGTTGGAAAATCTCGATTAATTCGCCTTCTCGTCCCGATTCCGCCACAAATAACATTCTTTCTTGGGATTCCGATAGCAGATATTCGTAGGGAACCATCCCAGTTTCCCGGACGGGGATTTTATCGAGATCTAATTCAATTCCCACCCCTCCCTTGGCCGCCATCTCGGAAGTAGAACAGGTGATCCCCGCGGCCCCCATATCCTGGGCCGCCACCACCGCGCCGGTCTTAAATGCCTCTAAACAAGCTTCTATCAGGGATTTTTCCAGAAAAGGGTCGCCCACTTGCACCGCGGGCCGGTCATCCATAGACTTATCGGTTAATTCGGCGCTGGCAAAACTTGCCCCTCCCATACCGTCCCGGCCGGTGGTAGAACCAACGTATAAAACCGGGTTTCCCAGGCCTTTTGCCCCGGATTTAACGATTTCCTCGGTTTCCATTAGCCCTAAAGCCATGGCATTAACGAGGGGATTGCCATTGTAGGCATTATCGAAGTATATCTCACCGCCCACCGTGGGAACGCCGACACTATTGCCATAATGACTTATTCCTTCCACGACTCCGGCAAAAATGCGACGATTGCGGGCATCTTGCAAGTTACCAAAACGGAGGGAGTTGAGGATAGCAATCGGACGGGCCCCCATGGTAAAAATATCCCGCAGGATGCCTCCGACTCCGGTAGCGGCACCTTGAAAGGGTTCCACCGCAGAAGGATGATTATGGGACTCGATTTTAAAGGCTAATCGCAATCCATCGCCTAAATCCACTACTCCGGCATTTTCCCCCGGTCCGACGAGAACTTTTTCGCCGGTGGTGGGGAATTGTTTGAGCAGCGGCCGGGAGTTTTTATAACAACAGTGTTCCGACCACATCACGCCAAACATTCCTAATTCGGCTTTGTTGGGGTGTCTTCCCAGTCTTTTGACTATTTCTTCGTATTCTTCGGGTTTGATGCCTTCTGAGGCAATTTCTGCGGCAGTGAAGGGGGTAGTCATGGGACAATGCGATCGAGGGACAAGACTTATTGTATAACGTCTGATGAGGCGGATTAGCTTGTCATGCTCTTTTTTTCTGCTTGAGATTTTAGGTTCGACGGCAACTCCTTGATTTTTTTTGAGTTACTCTTTGACAATTAAGACAGTCGCTACGAGGCTCTAGGCTTATTGACAAATAAAAATCAATTCAGGGTAATTTTAGGCTAATCTGCGACTTACTGACTTAAGTAGGTAGGTGTTAAAAGTTCTCAGACACCCCCCGACATCGCTATCCATTAGTCACATCTTTCTTAACATAAAATTTGACAAAAAGAGAAAAGTGTGCAAGATGGCTCAAGGGGGTTCTATGGGGGGACTAATTTGATGAGATAGTTTCCAAGTC
>VYLK01000122.1_pt1 | contig 31018 bp, 28 predicted proteins | sample 5114321 | NCBI WGS metagenome assembly VYLK01 (sample SAMN12291792, study PRJNA351875) | freshwater metagenome | isolation source: freshwater lake | place: USA: Michigan, MSU2 Lake | collected 2011-08-16
AGGGGAAGACCACAAGTCTTTGTGGGAATTCTTCGACGAAGAAGAAATCAAAGAAATCTCGCAAGCCATGTCCAATCTGGGCAATGTGCAATCCGAAGCGGTTGAAGAATTGGTTGTCGACTTTGTTGGGCGCATTTCCAACACGGGCGCGGTTATGGGGTCCTATGAACAGACCCAACGCTTGCTGGCCTCCATCCTGCCACCTGAAAAGGTGGAAGCCATCATGGAGGAAATCCGGGGTCCAGCCGGTCGAACCATGTGGGATAAATTGGGCAATGTCGCGGAAACGACTTTGGCCAATTATTTGAAGAACGAATATCCACAGACGGTGGCTGTGGTGCTGTCAAAGGTAAAGGCAGACCACGCAGCCCGTGTGCTGTCGGCTCTACCAGACGATTTTGCCCTCGAGTGCGTGAACCGGATGTTGCACATGGAGCCGATCCAGCGCGACATTCTGGAGAAAATCGAAATCACCTTACGCAATGAATTCATGAGCAATTTGGCGCGGACCTCAAAGCGAGACAGCCATGAGTTGATGGCTGAAATCTTCAACAACTTCGACCGTGCTACGGAAAACCGCTTTATTGGCGCTTTGGAAGAGCGCAACCGCGAAGCAGCAGAGCGCATTCGTTCTTTGATGTTCGTGTTTGAGGACTTGAAGAAGCTCGACCCAGGCGGCGTTCAAACCCTCCTGCGGGCTGTCGAGAAGTCGCAATTGGCCCTGGCGCTCAAAGGGGCATCCGACGAACTGCGCAATCTCTTCTTCAGCAATATGTCGGAACGCGCCGCCAAAATCATGCGTGATGACATGGCTTCAATGGGTCCTGTACGCCTGAAGGATGTGGATGGTGCGCAGTCTGGCATGGTCCAGATTGCCAAAGACTTAGCCCAACGTGGCGAAATCATGCTCGCCGACGGCGGGCGTGATGATGAATTGATATACTGAGGCGCATGATGGTTCAATCGTCCAAACATGTCTTCGAGCCGATGTTCACCAAAGCTGGCGCAGCCGCGCCTAGCGCCTTGAACCGCCGTAAAATTTTAACTGACGAAGACGTGGCAGCCGCCCATGCCGCAGGCTTTTCCGAGGGCCAACAGGCTGAACTCGTAAAGGCTGAACGGGCAACCAGCGAGGCCCTACGGGCGATCGCCAACATGATGCAAATGATGTTGGGCCGCCTCAATGCTGAGGCCCTCAGTCTACGCCATGACGCAACCGAAGTCGCGCTCGCTGCTGCACGTTCGGTCGCCCATGCCGCGTTAGATAGCTATGGCGAAGACCGGGTGGAGGCGATTGTTGCTTCCGCTGTTGCCCATTTGCGCGATACGCCGCGCTTGGTGGTCCGCGTCTCACCAGAATTGGCCGAGACGATTGAAGAACGTCTGATCGGCTGCGCCCGAGAGGCTGGCTTTACGGGCGAGATTGCCGTGCGGCCAGACCCAAACGCCCAGACAGGCGACTGCACCTTAGATTGGGGTGATGGACGCATTGTGCATGACCGTGCTGGTGCCCTCGCCGCCATCGAAACTTCCGCCCAAAACTGGCTCGCCTCAGCAGATGCTGAAGGCTTAAGCCTCGACATAACCCAGACCTGAGGAGGCCTGAAATGGACGAAAACAACGAGTCCTACGATCTGCCCGACCTCTCGGAGCTTGATCCCCTGCCAGCAGAAGCCGCACCGGACGAAGCCCCGCCGCAATACACGCGCGCGGCGACCGATCTGGCACCGGTCTTTGATGTACCGGTCAATATTAAGGCCGTGCTTGGCCGCGCAACTATGGATGTAGCTTCGCTCCTGAAACTCGCGCGGGGGTCCTTAATCGAACTGGATCGCCGCGTTGGGGAAGCCATCGATATTTATGTAAACAACCGCCTCGTGGCGCGCGGTGAGCTTGTCGTCGTCGATGAGCGCCTCGGTGTGACCATGACTGAAATCATCAAGGACAATGACACTAACTCATAAACCTTGAGCCGGAACGAATGCGCGCAGAAGCGCGAGACTAATGAACACGCTCAGGCGTGAGGAGACCGAAAATGCGAGTTTTGATTGTTGGCAACATGAGTGGGCAGCTTGCCGTCGCATCGAAGATTGCGATGGATCGCGGTGCAAAAGTGTTCCAGGTCGACACCATTGCGCAGGCCACAACAGCTTTGCGAAATGGCAAAGGGGCAGACCTGCTTCTGGTCGATGTCAGCCATGATATCGCTGCCTTGATCGCGCAGAATGAAGCTGAACACATCATCGTGCCGGTTGTTGCCTGTGGCGTCTCCACCGATCCGCGCACAGCTGCGAACGCCATCCGGCAGGGCGCGCAAGAATTCTTGCCCCTGCCGCCAGACCCAGAACTAATCGCGGCGGTCCTAGCCGCCATTACCGACGACAACCGTCCCCTGATCGCGCATGACCCCGCCATGAAGGCTGTGATCCGGCTAGCCGAACAGATCGCGCCGTCAGAAGCCAGCGTGCTGATCACGGGTGAAAGTGGAGTCGGCAAAGAAGTCATGGCGCGCTTTGTGCACCAGAATTCTCGCCGCACCGACAAAGCCTTTATCAGCGTCAATTGCGCGGCCATTCCAGATAACCTTCTGGAATCAGAGCTTTTTGGCCATGAGAAAGGTGCCTTTACCGGTGCCTTGGCGCGTCGGATAGGCAAATTTGAAGAGGCCGACGGCGGCACATTGTTGCTCGATGAAATCAGCGAAATGGACATCCGCCTTCAAGCAAAGCTTTTGCGTGCGATTCAAGAGCGGGTGATTGACCGCGTTGGTGGTTCCAAGCCCGTCCCCGTAAATATCCGCATCCTTGCAACCTCGAACCGCAATCTGGAAGAGGATGTCCGCGCCGGCAAATTCCGCGAAGACCTGTATTATCGCCTAAATGTCGTCAATCTGTGCATTCCACCCTTGCGCGATCGCCCCGGCGATCTTGTGGCTTTATCGACCTACTTCATCAAGAAATACACCACCGCCAATGGCCTCAAGCCAAAGGGTATTTCCAATGTTGCGCTGGATGCCATCAAGACTAATCCTTGGCGCGGCAATGTGCGGGAACTGGAAAACGCTATGCACCGCGCGGTCCTATTGTCAGGTGGGCCAGAAATTGAGATCGGCGACATTCGCTTGCCCGATGGGTCAGCCTTAGGCACCGCCTCAGCCTTAAACCCCCATGTTGCGACGGCTGGTCAAGCCATTCTTGCGGCGCAAACGGTACAAAGCGCGCCAGCGAACTTAGTTGGGCGTACCATTGAAGCCGTGGAACAGGAAATGATCCTCGACACACTGAAGCATTGCTATGGCAACCGGACCCATGCTGCCCAGATCCTCGGTATCTCAATCCGCACCCTGCGCAATAAGCTCAAGCTTTACTTGGATGCCGGTATCGACGTGCCGGCACCTGGTGCCAACGAACCCCGCTTTGTTTACGGATAAACTTAGTCCATGACCGATACATCCGCAGGAATTGGTACGAACCCAAAAGCACCTCAATTCAGCCTATCGACTTTCTTCACGGGGGTCATGACAGGCCAAGTTTTGATGGGCGCTGGGGTTGTCGGGTTGGTGGTCCTTTTGATCATCCCCTTGCCGCCATTCCTATTGGACTTCTTATTGGCGATTTCGGTCACAAGCTCCGTCCTGATCTTGATGACCGCATTGTTCATCCGAAAGCCGCTGGAATTCAGCGCCTTTCCAGCGGTCCTTTTGGTCGCGACCATGTTCCGGCTCGGCCTCAATATTGCGTCGACCCGTCTGATCCTATCCCATGGCCATGAAGGCCCAGACGCAGCGGGTGAAATCATCGCCGCCTTTGGTGACTTCATCATGGGTGGCAATTTTGTCATTGGGATTATCGTCTTTATCATCTTGGTCATCGTCAATTTTGTCGTCATCACCAAGGGTTCGACCCGCATCGCCGAAGTTGCCGCCCGCTTCAGCTTGGACGCAATGCCCGGCAAGCAAATGGCAGTGGACGCCGACTTGTCAGCTGGCCTCATCAATGAAGACGAAGCCCGCCGTCGTCGGAAAGAGCTGGAAGGCGAGAGCAACTTCTTCGGGGCCATGGACGGTGCGTCGAAGTTTGTGCGCGGTGACGCGGTAGCGGGCCTGATCATCACAGCCATCAATGTTATTGGCGGCATAATCATCGGCATGGCCCAAGAGGGCCTAAGCTTTAGCGAAGCTGGCACAACCTATACCCAATTGACGATTGGCGACGGTCTGGTCAGCCAAATTCCCGCTCTCATCATTTCGCTCGCCGCAGGTATGTTGGTGGCAAAAGCTGGGGTTGACGAAGCTGCGGAAACCGCACTGGCGCGCCAGTTGGCAGGCAGCCCACAGGCGCTTGGCATGGTCGCCGCAACCGCCTTTATCGCAGGCGTTCTGCCTGGCATGCCCTTGTTTGCTTTTTGGTTGATCGGGGCTGGGGCAAGCTATCTGGCCTACAAACTCTGGAAGGCCGAAGCGGACAAGCAGTTTACGACCGATGTTGCCGCCCATGACGCCGCAAATGCGCCACCAAAGCCCGAAGAAGATGAGCCCATTGCCACGGCGCTTTCGATCGACGAGCTCAAAATCGAATTGGGCTATGGTCTGTTGGCTTTGGTCAATGACGTTCAGGGCCGTCGCATAACCGATCAGATCAAAGCGCTGCGTCGCCAAATCGCGCAGGAATTGGGCTTTGTTATGCCCGCGGTGCGAATCCTGGACAATATGGCGGTTGCCAACAACAGCTATTCGATCCGCGTGAAAGAGATGGAAGCCGGCGAAGGCGAATTGCGCATCGGCCATCTCTTGGTCATGGACCCAGCCGGCGAGACCCCCAATCTGCCCGGCGAGCCCTGCAAAGAGCCCGCCTTTGGGTTGCCTGCAGCTTGGGTGGCTGAAAGCTTCCGCGAAGAAGCTGCCTTCAAAGGCTATACAATTGTCGATCCGGCCACCGTTCTGACCACCCATCTGACCGAAGTGGTGAAGGACAATATGGCTGAGCTTCTGTCGATAGCGGAAGTTCAGCGCTTGATGAAAGAATTGTCGAAAGAGCATCAGAAGCTGGTCGAGGACACCATCCCTGCCCAAGTCTCTTGGGCGACGGTTCAGCGCGTGCTGCAAAGCTTGCTGCGCGAGCGTGTGTCGATCCGTGACCTCGCCACGATTATGGAAGCCATTTCTGAAGCCACGACAATGGATGCCGTGTCGATGGTGGAACATGTCCGCGCGCGGCTTGCCCGCCAAATCTGCTTCCAAAACCGCAGCCCTGATGGCTCTCTGCCAATTGTGGCGCTTTCACCTAAGTGGGAACAAGCCTTCTCGGAAGCCATTGTTGGCGAGCGTGGCGATCGTCAATTGGCCTTAGCACCCAGCCAAGTGCATGAGTTTGTGCAAGCGGTTCGGATTGCTTTGGATCGCGCCGCACAAACCGGTGAGATCCCTGTCATTCTGACCTCAGGCGGGATTAGACCTTATGTCCGCTCGCTGATTGAGCGCTTCCGCGCCCAAACCATGGTCATGAGCCAGAATGAAATCCACCCAAAAGCCAAACTGCGCACCTTAGGCAGTGTCTAAGGTGTCTGACTAATGCGCGTCTTTACCTACTTTGCTCCAACCTTGCCCGAGGCTATCGCGCAAGTGCGGGCGGAGCTTGGGCCAAAGGCGGTAGTCTTAAGTTGGCGCAGCGCGCGCGGTGGGATTGAAATCAGCGCCTCTGCAGAGCCCGGCACCAAACCGAGGGCAAAATCAGCAGTTGCACCCACGCGTGAGAAGCCAGTCTTGGGGACAACCTCCAAGCAAGAAACCTTGGCCCAACACTTTAAGCCCGAAGACTTTCTGAATGAGCCACCACGCCCTGCGCCACTGGACATCGTTCCACCTTCATCAAAGCTCACCGCTGCACCCAAGGCCGCGCCCGTCTCAAGCCGGGGTACCGCAGCGCTTCTGGGACGGCAGGCAGCGGCTAAGCCTGCCGCGCAACAACCGGCCCCTAAACCTGCGCTAGTGCCCGCCAATCCTGTCGCCAAGGCCAAGCCCACTAATCAGCCGAAGCCTAATCCCCTACCTGAGCCACCGATCAGCAAGCCAGCGCCGTCGCGCTTGGCGGTCTTCTGGACCAGAGCTGGGCTGACGCGGGAGCAGGCAATGACCATGGCAATCAGTGACCATACCCAATTGCGCCAAGCCCTTTCAGAGTCCCTCTCCCAGAAGCTGAAGTTTGAGCCAATCGAAGCCGCACCGACGCGCCCTATCGTGCTGGTTGGGCCACCGGGGGCAGGTAAAACGGCGGCCGTGGCCAAGCTTGCAACGCGAGCTTTGGCCGTCGGCTATGAAGCGCTGTTGATCTCTGTCGATAGCGAGCGCTGCGGTGGGGCGGAGCAATTGCGCGCCATGGCTGACCGTTTGGGCACGCCGTTTGAAACGGCGACTACGTTACAAGAGCTCTCTCGGCTAACCAAAAAGGCGCGCCAAGCCGGCCAATGCGTGTTTGTTGACGCCGCATCGGCAAGCCCCATGCAACCATCGGACATGCGGGCCACCGAACGATTGGTGCAAGAGGTTGGGCTAGAACCCATTCTCTGCATGCCAGCGGACTTGCGGTACGAAGATCTCGAAGACTTAGGCCTCGCCTATGCCGAGATCGGCACCAAGCGCGCCATTGCAACCCGGTTTGACCTGACCAAGCGGCGGGCTTCAGTGGTCTTTGCGTTGCACAAAGCTGACATGGCCTTGGCGCAGATTTCGGCCACCCCCTTCATAACAGGCGGGATCGCGCTGGCTTCCGCCCACCGCGTCGCGGCCCTTTTGCTAGAGCCCTTCGATGATATCAAAGCAGAGGATGCGGCATGAACAACTCTACCACCATCGTGCCGTTTCCAGCCCGTAAGCCGCCGGGTCGCGTTGTCGCGATTGCATCGGGCAAGGGCGGGGTTGGGAAGACTTTCATTGCCGTCTCGCTAGCGCGCGCCTTGGCAGAACAAGGGGAGCGCGTTCTTCTAGTCGATGGGGATTTGGGCCTTTCCAATATCGACATCCAATTGGGCGTCCAACCAGACCTAACCCTCGCCCATGTGATGGACGGTGAAGCGACTTTGGCTGAAGCTGTCATGCGCATCGCCGGTGGGGCTGCAAGCCCCGGCGGCTTTGACCTATTGCCTGGAAGCCATGGCATCGCCAGCTTTGCCGATCTTGGCGAGCGAGACGTCCAGCGCATTGCAGCCGGAATCTCGGCCCTTAGCTTTTCTTATGACCGCGTGATCGTCGATCTTGCGGCCGGTATTGGCCATGCCATGCTAAAGCTTGCGGCTGACGCCGATGATGTGTTGATTGTGGCTTTGGATGAACCTGCCTCCCTTACCGATGGCTATGCCTTTGTGAAGCTTCTGAAAAGTCGCAGACCCGCCGCGCGCATTGGTGTTTTGGCCAATCGGGTCAAAAACAAGAAGGAATCCGACCGGATCCATCAATCCTTTGCGCGGGCCTGTGGCTCGTATCTAGGGTTTGAGCCGGGCTGCGCTGGGGCCATCCACGAAGATCAAGCTGTGAAGACGGCGTTACGCGCGCAAATGCTGTTGTCGCGCCACGCCCCGACCTCAACCGCTTTGGGCGATATTGAAACGGTCACCCATCTGGTGAGGTCGGGCACCGCGTTTGAGACGCGCGTCGCTGCCTAAGTCCAATTTGCAACGCCCAAATCTGACGCAGCTCTCCTCTATCTAAATGCCCGATGGGCTGAACCGCCCCCCTGCCCAAGTCGCGTCGTCTCGCGTAGGAGGAGAGCATGGCTGTCGTTTCCGTCCTTCTTCCCCTCCCCTTGCCGGAGGCCTTTGACTATGTCGTCCCGCCAGGGCTGACGCTTGGGCTGGGCGATGTCGTGGAAGTGCCCTTAGGGCAAAACCTACGCATTGGCGTTGTCTGGGCGGTAAAGCCCGATAGCGATGGCAGCAATCTTAAGCCAGTAAAGTCTCGGTATGATAGTCCACCATTTTCCCCACCCTTGCGTCAGTTCATCGATTTTGCCGCGCGCTATCTTGTCACCCCTCCGGGACAGGTCTTGGCGATGGTGTTGCGGCAACCAGAAGCCTTAGGCCCCGGCCCGTTTGAGCGCTTGGCGGTGGCAACTGCGCTGCGCCCCGAAAAGTTGAATGAGGCCCGAGCCCGCGTCCTTGAGTGCGCGCTAGAACCTATACCGAGGGCAGCCCTAGCCAAAGCTGCAGGCGTTGGCTCCGGCATTGTCACGGCGCTTTTAAAGCTGGGCGCGTTGGAAGAGATTGAGCGGCCGGTCGACCTACCCTTTGACGCACCCGACCCCAGCTTCCCCGCACGGCCCTTATCCGAGATGCAGGCAGATGCGGCCTATATGATCGCCAAAGCCGTATCCGCAGGCGGGTTCAGCCCCTTCTTGCTCGACGGGGTGACAGGGTCTGGCAAGACCGAGGTCTATCTCGAAGCGGTCGCCCAAGCTCTGATCGCCCGACCCGACGAGCAGATTCTGATCCTGCTGCCCGAAATCGCACTCACCCAAGCCATTGTGGCCCGCTTTGAACAACGCTTTGGTGCTGCCCCTGCGCAATGGCATTCCGATATTGGCGCGGCGCAAAAACGACGGACGTGGCGGGAAGTGGCTGCTGGCCGCGCCCGCATCGTGATTGGCGCGCGCTCTGCCCTGTTCCTGCCATTCGCCAAGCTCTCGATGATCCTCGTCGATGAGGAACATGATGGCAGCTTTAAGCAAGACGATGGCCTGCGCTATCATGCCCGCGATATGGCGGTGGCGCGCGCCAAGTTTGAGCAGGCAACAATCGTTTTGGGCTCGGCCACGCCCTCGATGGAAACACGGCTCAACGCCGATGCGGGTCGGTATCAACGCCTTCTCTTGCCCAGCCGTTATGGCGTAGCGTTGTTACCCGATGTCAGCCTGATCGACTTGAAAGAGTCTCCGCCTGAGCGTGATCAGTGGTTAAGCCCAGTTCTGGTGCAGGCGATGGCGGAGACTTTGGAACAGCGCGAACAAGTGTTGTTGTTCTTGAACCGTCGCGGTTATGCGCCCGTGGTTTTGTGCCGCAAGTGCGGGCATCGGATGAAGGCACCCGATACTGAATCTTGGCTGGTTGAGCATAAATATTCCAACCGCTTGGTCTGTCACCTCACGGGCTTTTCCATGCGCAAGCCCGATGCTTGCCCGAATTGTGGGGCCGAAGATGGGCTGGTCTCGGTTGGACCCGGCGTCGAACGCATTGCAGCCGAAGCCACCGAACGCTTCCCCGATGCACGGATTGAGATTTTCTCCTCTGACACCGCCCACAACCCACAAGCAGTTCGAGAGTTGGTGGCGCGGATGGAGAAGGGCGAGATCGACATTCTGATCGGCACCCAAATCGTCGCCAAGGGCCACAACTTCCCGAACCTTACTTTGGTCGGCGTCGTTGATGCCGATCTAGGTCTGAAGGGCGGCGACCCAAGAGCGGGCGAGCGAACCTATCAGATGTTGAGCCAAGTCGCAGGACGGGCCGGCCGCGCCGATCGACCCGGACGTGCCCTGATCCAGACCCATTATCCCGACAATGAAGCCCTGCAAGCCCTTGTCATGGGGGACCGCGATGCCTTTATCGAAGCCGAAAGTCTGGGCCGCGCCGCCGTGGGTGCGCCGCCCTTTGGGCGCATGGCGGCGATGCATATCATGGCCCAAACCGATGAGGCGGTTGATGCCGCGGCCCAATCGGCCAGTGACGCTTTGTTTCCCGCAGATGGCGTGGAGGTTTGGGGCCCAGCACCACCACCTTTGGCCATGATCCGCGGTTGGAGACGGCGACGGTTTTTGATCCAATCGAGCAAGGAGGTCGACCTTTCGGCCTTTATGGCAGCTTGGCGACGCGGGTTTCGCGTGCCCGGCAGTGTACGGGTGAGTATCGATATGGATCCCTATTCCTTCTTGTAAAACACTGCCCGTTTGTCCTGAAACCTGTGTGCCATCATTGACCTTGGCCAGCGTCACCCACAAAGAAATCCTATGCTGCTTGTTCATGCCAGAACCCTAGACCCCCTGTCGCGGGCCGTGCGCTTGGCGCTGGGTGAAAAGCGCGCCGTCTTTCATGTGCGGGAAGCATCCCCGTTTGAAGCAGATCCCGGATTGCTTGCAGTTGCGCCTGATGGGGTGACGCCTGTGCTGGTTGATGATTCCTGGGGCCATGGTGCTACCATCTCCGAAGCGCTGGCGATCTTTGAGTATTTAGAAGACTTACTGCCAACCCCGCCCTTATTGCCCGGCGGACCATTAGAGCGCGCAGCGGTGCGGGCGTTGACCATCCGAGCGATCCGGACTTTAGGGCCGATTGTCGAAAATGTTGTGCATGAAAAAGCGCGCAAAGCACTCGCCCGGGGCGGCGCACCTGATACGGCAGTTTTGCGCCAAGCCACCTTGGCTGCCAGCCAAACCCTCGACCAGATTGGCCGAGCCGCTGAAGCAGAAGGCTGGATTGGTGGTAAGAAGCTATCGATTGCTGACATGGTTGCGGCCGCCCATTTCTCGGTTCTGGACTATTTGGATGCAGTCAGTTGGAGCAGCGCACCCGCTGGCAAAGACTGGTATGCGCGCTTGAAGCAGCGGCCAGCTTTCAGACCCCTCTTGGGTGATTTGTTGGCAGGCCTGTCTCCCCCACCGCACTATGGTGATTTGGACTTTTAGGAGGGCGCTTTGGCCAAGACCGCGTCCAAACCTCATCCCCTTGACGCTACTGCAATCAAGCAGTTCGCCCTCGAGCATGGCTTTGACGTCTGCGGCCTCGCCGATGCGCGCGCGGCGTGGGAAGCTGACAGCCGCCTTCGCGCCTTTGTCGCTGCTGGCTTTCATGGCTCCATGGGCTGGATGGAAGAGTCGCTGGACCGCCGTAGCCACCCCACTGCGATGTGGGAAGATGCCAAGACCGCCATCATGCTGGGCGTCAATTATGGCCCAGATACCGACCCCATGGCCAAATTGGCGCACACGGATCAGGCCGTCATCTCGGTTTACGCAGGCGGCGATGATTATCACGACGTGATCAAGAAGAAGCTGAAAGCCTTGGCCGGGCTTTTGCATCGTCACAGTGGCACCGAAGTCAAAGTCTTTGTTGATACCGCTCCTTTGATGGAAAAGCCGCTGGCGGGGCGCGCGGGCCTTGGCTGGCAGGGGAAGCACACCAATCTTGTATCTACCGAATTTGGCTCGTGGTTGTTTCTGGGCTGCATCCTGATCGCGCAAGAATTCACCCCCGATGAGCCGACCAAGGATCATTGCGGGTCTTGCACCGCTTGCTTGGACGCTTGCCCGACCAACGCTTTCCCCGCGCCTTACCAACTCGACGCCCGCCGCTGCATTTCTTACCTGACGATTGAGCATGCTGGTCCAATCCCGTTGGAGTTTCGCGCCGCGATGGGCAATCGGATTTATGGCTGTGACGATTGCTTGGCCGTATGCCCGTGGAACAAATTCGCCCAGACCGCGCGGGAGACGAAATTGCAGGTGCGCGACGAGCTAAAGCACCTCAGCCTAGCAGAACTGGCCCAGTTGGATGACGCCAGTTTCCGTGCGCTTTTTGCCAAGAACCCCGTCAAGCGCATTGGCGTGGCCCGCTTCCTGCGCAATGTTGCCATTGGCCTTGGCAATAGCAAAAGTGCCGATGCCTTGCCTGCCGCCCAACATCTAAGTCAAAATGAGCAGGCCTTGGTGCGCGGGGCCGGTGTATGGGCATTAAAACAATTGCTGCCGCCTGAGGACTTTTCAGCTTTGGCAGAGACCAGTATGCGCTATGAGACCGACGCGATGGTGCGCGCCGAATGGGAAGTACAAACTTGAACCTTGCTACCAGCCCTACGCCACAGGTTCGCCCACAACCCAAACAGAAGCCTCGCAAGAGCTTTTGGCGGCGGCTGGGTAAGATCATGCTGTTCCTCGCTTTGGCACCGATTGTCTGGACCCTAGTCTACCGCTTCGTCCCCATACCGGGGACAGTTTTGATGGTGGAGCGCGCTTTTCAGGGCAAGGATGTGCGGCGCAATCCGGTGCCGTTAAGCCAGATCAGTCCGAACCTGATCTATTCGGTCATCGCGTCAGAAGATGCCAAATTCTGTAGCCATGATGGCTTTGACTGGGTCGCGATCCAGAAAGCTGTGAAGAGCAACCAGCGCGGCCGCAAGCTGCGCGGTGGCTCCACCATCAGCCAGCAGACCGCCAAGAATGTATTCCTGTGGCCCGAACGCTCATGGCTGCGCAAAGGCATGGAGGCGGGCTTTACGGTTCTGATCGAGACCCTTTGGCCCAAACAACGTATCATGGAAGCCTATCTGAACGTGGCCGAGTTTGGCCCCGGTATCTTTGGGGCTGAAGCTGGCGCGCTCTATCATTTCGGTAAGCACGCCAAAGACCTCACCCCGATGCAGGCGGCGCGCCTTGCCGCCATTCTGCCTCTGCCGGCGAAATGGAGCCCGACGAAGCCCTCACGCCGCGTGGCGCGCAAGGCCAATGGCATCGTCAAAGGGGCGCGCATCGTGCGCGAGAGCGGCTTAGGTTCCTGTATCAAGATTGAAAAGAAGAAGAAAAAGACATGACCTTGGAACGCAATCTTCTGGAGCGCATTGCTCAAGCTTTGGAGCGCTTAGCCCCAGCGCCTGCGCCCTTGCCGAGCCCTGACGGCCATGACGTCTTTGTCTGGCGCGGCGATCAGATGCGCTTAACCCCCGTCGCCCAGCCCCGCCGTGTGCCGTTGGATTTGATTCAAGGAGTGGAGACACAAAAAGGGCGGCTGCTGCTGAATACGGAGCGCTTTGCCGCAGGTCATCCCGCCAATCATGCCATGCTGTGGGGTGCCCGCGGTACGGGTAAGAGCGCCTTGGTGAAGGCTGTTCACCATCAGGTTTCTAAGCAATTCGCCGACCTGAAACTAGTCGAGATCGGCCGCACCGATCTGCAAAGCCTGCCCGATCTGGCCGACCGTTTGAGCGAAGCGGGTTGGCGCGCGCTGGTCTTCATCGACGACCTTTCGTTTGAAGGGGCCGATGAGTCTTACAAGGCGCTCAAAAGCGTGTTGGATGGTGGCGTGTCCGGCGCGATGGCCAATCTGTTGGTCTATGTCACCTCTAATCGTCGTCATTTGATCAACCGCCCTGACGGTAACCAAGCTGAATTCCGCCCCGAAGAAACGGTGGAAGAACAAGTGGCCTTGCCAGAACGTTTCGGTCTGTGGCTGGGCTTCCAAAGTTTAGATCAGCCGACCTGGCTCTCGATTGTGCACGGCTATGCCAAAGCCCTAAACCTCGCCCCCGATGATCCAGAACTTGACCGCACCGCCCTACAATGGGCCGCCCAACGTGGTGCCCGCTCGGGCCGCAGTGCGTGGCAATTTGTGATTGATCGGGCAGGTCAGCTGGGTCAGTCGATCGACTTGCGGGATTAAGTCACGATCCTTTCCCCTCGCCCCCGAAGAGGAACAGGGGCCTAAAACGCGCGCTTCTTACCCCTTCACCGGCTTCGCCGGAGCTTCCCCACGAGTGGGGAAGCGGGAGCGGCAAGAATTGAGACACGCCGCTTCCCCGCTCACGGGGTATCGGCGCATGCGCCGATGTGTCCCGAAGGGACTGAAGGGGCTCTTGCGCACAAGCACCCAATCAAGTCGGATTAGCGCTACCCGAAGCTAAAAACGGCACCGGATCAACTGGCTTTGTTGCGTGGCGGACTTGGAAGTGTAGGCGTGGCGAGCGGGCGCGGCCGGTTTGGCCGACTTGGCCGATGACTTGTCCGCGCGTGACGGTCTGACCTTCGCGGACATTGACGGAATTAGCGAAGGCATAAGCGGTCATGTAATCGCTGGAATGGCGGATCAGCACAAGCCAGCCATAGCCCGCCAATTGATTGCCAACATAGGCCACTTGGCCAGAGGCTGCAGCCTTAAACGGCGTGCCGGATGGGGCCTCAATCTCAATCCCATCCACCACCCGCAAGTCCGCTTTGGTGCCAAAAGTCTCCACCAAGCGACCGCGAACGGGCCAAGCAAAACTGGGCAAGGCGGCCATCGCCCCCGGCGTGGTCTTTGGAGCCTCCGCTACCGGGCGCTTGGGCGGTGGCGGTGGAGCGGTGACGACTGGACCCGCTTCAGAATTAGGGCGCAATTGGCCTGGCACGCCACCACTGACTGGACGGCCTGCAGCCAATTCTGTCGCTAGCAAAGCAACAAGGTCTTGCGGCTCTAGGCCTGTCAATTGATCGCGTACGAGCGCTGGAAGAATAACCTTCTGCCCCGGTAGAACTTTTACCGGGCGAGGAAAGCGGTTGAACAAAGCGAGTGAGCGCTCGTCCACATTATAGCGCCGCGCAATCGCGGAGAAGGTTTCGTTGCGGCGCACGATATGGACCTTCAAAGGCGGCAGCTTGAGCGTTTGGCCCGGGGTTAAGGCAAAGGGCGCGCGCAGCGCATTGACTTGGATCAGCCCGACCAAGGGCGATCGGGTACGCTCCGCAATCGCATAGAGGGTCTCGCCGCGCATAACACGGGTTTCGGTCGGCGGATTTTGCGGATCAAAGTCAATTGTTCCAGGTGCCGGCTGGGCCTCCAGCGGCGAAATGCCACTGAGTGCAAGGGTAGCAATGAGAAAGAGGCTGATGACGCGACGCATGGACGAAGGTGTCGCACAACATGGTTAAGCAGGCGTTGCTGCTCCCATCAACGCTCAAGCCTCGCGCGCCACGCCGGGCAACAAAGGCACGAAGCGCACATCCATCAGGGCTTCTTCTTCAAACACCCCATCTTCGCGCAGGCGATAACGCAGAAGCTCTTGCACCGCCCCTGCCCCAACGGGTGCAACCAAAATACCGCCCGGGGCCAATTGCGCCAGCAAAGCGTCCGGACGAACCGGGGCCGCGCAGGTGAATATGATCCGGTCAAATGGACCTTGATCTGGCCAGCCCAACCCACCATCGCTGCACTTAGAGACAATATTAGTGAGCTTCAGCCCCTCATGACGGCTTTGGGCCAAGCGTAGCAGGGTACGATAGCGCTCAAGCGTAAAGACGCGGCGTGCCAACTTGGAAAGGATCGCGGTCTGGTAACCAGAGCCAGTGCCGATTTCGAGAACTTTCTCGCGCCCGGTCAGCTCCAACGCTGCCGTCATAATGCCGACGACATAGGGCTGGCTGATGGTCTGGCCACATTCGATCGGCAAAGCAGCATCTTCCCAAGCCCGCCCTTCAAAGCCAGCCGACATAAAGACTTCGCGCGGGATGGTTTCAATGGCGTTCAAAACTAGGGAATCGGTTACCCCAGCTTTGCGTAAAGCAAGGACGATACGGGCGCGGCCATCTTCATTACTCATGCTCCCAGCGCCTCCCGCAGAGCACTTAAGACCCGGTGTTCTGTCATATCGATATGGAGCGGCGAGACCGAAATCCGGTTCTCATAAATGGCCAGAAGGTCAGAGCCTGGCGGTGGTTTGGAGAGTTTGCCGCGATAGCCGATCCAGTAATAATCATTGCCACGGAGATCGCTGCGCCGGTCGATCTGATGAATACATTCATCACGAAAACCCTGAAAGGTTGCTTCAAGACCGGTAACTTCGTCCGGTTCACAATCGGGGAAATTGACGTTCATCACCACGCCGTCAGACCAAGGCTTGGCGAGGAGTTTGCGCAATACCTCTGCGCCATGGGCTTCGGCCGTGTGCCACGGAATAGGTTGGCCAACGCGGAAATTGACGGCTTGGGATAGAGCTATTGAGGGTATACCCATTTGCATACCTTGCACCGCTGCAGCGACGGTGCCCGAGACGCTGGTATCCTCTGCAAGGTTCTGACCGCGATTGACGCCTGACAGCACCAAGTCTGGCCGACTGCCCTTCACCAATTCATCAACGCCCAACAGCACACAGTCCGTAGGCGTACCCGAACAGGCAAAGCGGCGCTCTCCCACAGTCCTGACACGGACAGGCTCGGTCAGTGTTAAGGCGCGTGAAGCGCCCGAACGTTCAACCTCTGGGGCAACGACCCAGACATCGGTGCTAACGGCTTGGGCGATGCGCTCTAAGACAGCTAGGCCCGGCGCATGAATGCCATCGTCGTTTGAAATCAGAATTCGCAAGAAAGGTCCCCTGTTGAACCAGAATCATTGGTTCAGCCTGATTGGCTTTGCGAGGGGGTATCACTTCACGGCCTGCTTCGCGAGCCTGTTATTCGGCGGCTTTCATTGCACCTAAAACCGCGCCTGCGATCATGGCATTGGCCATCAAATGCGCGGAATCCATCAATAAAAGCCCCAAGGGCTCATTGCCATAGGCGTAGTTATAAAGCCGGGCGGCAACCAGAAACAAAACGCCCACCATCACGCCCAACCGCAGGCCGGCCATTAGCGTCGTAATGCCCCTATCCTTGATCAAAAGGCCCATGCCCACTGTGATCATGATGGGCATGATCGGGCTTAAGGCCATCCGCCATTGCTCACCCGCCAACATCTCCGGCGTATAGCCCGACAAAGCCATCCATTGGGCGGAAAACAGCACGCCATAGATAAGCGCGCCGACGATATAGATCAGCACGGAGGCAAGAATGAGTGGGATTAGCTTAATACCCAAGACGCGCATGTTATTTTCCCCCATTTTTTTTGATAAAATTTTACAGAGCCTATTATGGAACCAAGGATGATGCAAAGCCAAAATTGGCTTGGAAAGCCCGTCAATATAATCTGATTATAAAAGGAAAAATTCAAAAGATAGGGGTTGGAAAACAATACCTGACTGTACCTGAAAATTATTTAGATTAGATATTTGTTTACCATACTCCTCAACGGAGCATTTAGAACTCACTGGTAGCGTGGTTAGGTATTCAAAACGAATACGGCTTGCTGAATGCAAGTGAAAACCTAGTATGGATGAGGGCTAAGAAATGCTCAGCGTAAACACGAATAACGGCGCCATGGTCGCGCTGCAAACCTTGAACAAAACCAATTCCGATCTCGACAAGACTCAAAACGCGATTTCGACGGGTTTGAAGGTTGCCACCGCAAAAGACAACGGTGCTATCTGGGCTATTGCCAACAAAATGAGATCCGACGTTGGCGCTTATGACCGCGTCCGTGAATCGACTGACCGCGCAGCCTCTATTCTCGATACAGGCATTGCTGCTGGCGAAAGCATCATGGAATTGCTGAACGAAATGAAGGGCAAGGCTTTGGCTGGCTCGCAGGCAGGTTTGACTGCTTCTGCGCAAGCCGCTTTGGCTGCCGACTTCGCGCAATTGCGTGACCAAATCACCAGCATTGGCGCCAACGCCGTGTTTGACGGTGCCAATATGATCGCAGCCACCCCCAATAACGCGGTATCTTTGGGCGACGCCGCTGGCGGCAACACCATTACGGTGACCGGGGTCAGCTTGGCCTTGGCCAGCACGACCATCACAGTCACAGGCACTTCGGCTCTCGACACCGCCGCCAACGCAACAACCGCACTTGGTCTGGTCAACGCCTCGATCACCAATCTGGGTACCCAATTGGCAACCTGGGGTGCTGGTGCCAAGCGCTTGGAAGTGCACAAGACATTCATTAGCAAGCTACAAGACGCTTTGAACAACGGCATCGGCGCGATCGCAGACGCCGACCTCGCCAAGGAAAGCGCGAAACTACAAGCGCTGCAGACCAAGTCTCAGCTCGGCATTCAGGCATTGTCTATTGCCAACAGTTCTTCGCAGGCAGCCTTGTCGCTGTTCCGCTAAACCTCATAAAAAAGAAAAAAGTATCGTACAAATTGGCCCAAGCAGAAATGCTTGGGCCTTTTTTTTATTTATTGCAGCAATACCTGAGAATTTCGTCATATCGATAAAATTTTATATGGTTATTATAAAATTATTTCACCCGGGGTGTTACTGTAGCGTAGATCAAAATGATCGGTGCATCTGAATGATGCATTTTTGTGCGTACCGGAGGATCAAGAATGATCAGTGTAAATACCAATCAAGGGGCCATGGTAGCCCTGCAAACCCTGAACCGTACCAACAGCGACATGGACAAGACGCAAAATGCGATTGCCACCGGTCTGAAGGTTGCTTCCGCTAAAGACAATGGTGCCCTGTTCGCCATTGCCAATAAAATGCGGTCTGACGTGACAGCTTATGACCGCGTGCGGGAATCGGCCGATCGGGCATCTTCCATCCTCGACACCGGCATCGCCGCTGGTGAAAGCATCATGGAATTGTTGAACGAAATGAAGGGCAAGGCCTTGGCCGGCACCCAAGCCGGTAACTCTGCATCGGCTCAGGCAGCTCTGGCTGCTGACTTCCTTCAACTGCGCGACCAAATCACCAGCGTCATTGCGAACGCCTCGTTTGACGGTGCGAACATGATCCAAGGTACCCCCAATAGTGCTGTCTCCCTTGGTGATGCGGCTGGTGGTAACACCATCACTATTGCCGGGGCCAGCTTGGCCTTGGGCGGTGCCACGGTGACTGTGGCAGCAGCAGCGGTGTTGACCGACAACACCACGTCTGGAACGGCGCTTGGCCAAGTCAACGCATCGATCACCAACCTCGGCACCCAATTGGCTACTTGGGGTGCTGGCGCAAAGCGCTTGGAAGTCCACAAGACCTTCGTTGGTAAGTTGCAAGATGCTTTGAGCAATGGGATCGGGGCCATCGTCGACGCCGACCTCGCGAAGGAAAGCGCCAAGCTGCAAGCGCTTCAAGTCAAGCAACAATTGGGTGTGCAAGCTCTGTCGATTGCGAACAGCTCTTCGCAAACAGCGCTCTCTTTGTTCCGCTAAGACCAAAAAGAAGTCAAAAACTGAAAGGGCTTGGACCGGATTAGTCCAAGCCCTTTTTCATTCTATACTGTATTATGTCGATTATTTCTCAGGTTGATTTTGCACTTACCAAGAGTTCGATAAAATTGCTTCTATTTGTAGAACAGAAAATCCGCGTTCGATCCTTAGTATCTTCCCAAGTCTGAATGACTTTCATGCCTGAATGGCGTGATTTTTGTACCAGTAAGGAGATCAAGAATGATCAGCGTAAATACAAATCAAGGCGCGATGGTCGCCCTGCAGACCTTGAATCGCACCAATGACCAAATGGACAAGACGCAAAATGCGATTGCCACGGGTCTGAAAGTCGCTTCGGCCAAAGACAATGGCGCTTTGTTCGCCATTGCAAACAAAATGCGTTCCGACGTCGGTGCTTATGACCGCGTTCGTGAATCGGCAGATCGTGCATCTTCCATCCTCGACACCGGCATCGCAGCTGGCGAGAGCATCATGGAATTGTTGAACGAAATGAAGGGCAAGGCTTTGGCCGGCACGCAAGCTGGTAACTCCACTTCTGCGCAAGCCGCTTTGGCTGCCGACTTCGTGCAATTGCGCGATCAAATCACTAGCATCGTTGCCAACGCTTCGTTTGACGGTGCCAATATGATCAACGCAACGCCAAGTGCTGCGGTTTCTTTGGGTGACGCAGCTGGTGGTAACACCATTTCCATCGCCGGCATCAACTTGTCCTTGGGCAGCACAACCATCAGCGTCGCCGGTACCAACGTCTTGACCGACGCCACCACTTCGGCTGCTGCTTTGACCGCCACCAACAACTCCATCAACGCTTTGGGTACCCAATTGGCGACTTGGGGTGCTGGTGCGAAGCGCTTGGAAGTACACAAGACCTTCGTTGGTAAACTTCAAGACGCCTTGAACAACGGGATCGGTGCCATCGTTGACGCCGACCTCGCGAAAGAAAGCGCCAAGCTACAAGCGCTGCAAGTTAAGCAACAGTTGGGCGTCCAAGCTCTGTCGATTGCTAACTCTTCTTCGCAAACGGCACTCTCGCTGTTCCGCTAAAACAAGAATAAAGTCAAAAACAAATTGGGCTTGGATCACTTTGGTCCAAGCCCTTTTTTTGTGTGATTAGCTGAAACATCGCAATTATACTTGCCGTTACCAAGAGTTCGATAAAATTGCGTCCATTTCAAGAACGAAAAATATGGGTCTCAAACCTATCCTGGTCGGTAAGTCTGAATGACTTCCACGCTTAAATAGCGTGCGCCATGTACCAGTAAGGAGATCAAGAATGATCAGCGTAAATACAAACCAAGGCGCCATGGTAGCGCTTCAAACTTTGAACCGCACCAACGGCGAGATGGCCAAGACGCAAAATGCGATTGCCACTGGCTTGAAGGTTGCTTCCGCTAAAGACAATGGTGCGTTGTTCGCCATTGCAAACAAAATGCGTTCCGACGTCGGTGCGTATGACCGCGTTCGTGAATCCGCCGATCGTGCAGCATCCATTCTCGACACCGGCATTGCTGCTGGCGAGAGCATCATGGAATTGTTGAACGAAATGAAGGGCAAGGCTTTGGCCGGCACACAGGCTGGTAACTCAGCTTCTGCTCAAGCCGCTTTGGCTGCTGACTTTGCCCAGCTTCGCGATCAAATCACCAGCATCGGGGCCAACGCTTCGTTTGACGGTGCCAACATGATTGCGGCCGCGCCAAGCAACGCGGTTTCCTTGGGTGACGCGGCTGGTGGTAACACCATTTCCATCGCCGGGGTCAGCTTGGCTTTGGCCAGCACCACAATTACGGTGACCGGCACTTCGGCTGTAGACTCCAACGCAAACGCCACGACCGCTTTGGGTCTGGTCAACGCGTCCATCAACAACTTGGGTACGCAATTGGCGACCTGGGGTGCGGGTGCAAAACGCTTGGACGTACACCGTACATTTATCGGCAAGCTGCAGGACGCTTTGAATAACGGGATCGGGGCCATCGTCGACGCCGACCTCGCAAAAGAAAGCGCTAAACTACAAGCCTTGCAGGTTAAGCAACAGCTGGGCGTGCAAGCTCTGTCGATTGCTAACAGCTCTTCGCAAACAGCGCTCTCGTTGTTCCGCTAAGACCAATAAGAAACTCAATATAGAATGGGCTTGGATCTATACGATCCAAGCCCTTTTTTATTCAGATTACCTGCAAATACTACTAAGTTTCTCATCAGTTATACTTGAATAGATAAAATTCTATCGATCCTCAAAATCAAAAATGAGCGCTTCCTCGTTACACTTCCAGCGAGTCTGAAAGACTTTCGTGCCTGAAGGGCATGAGACGCGTACGAGTTAGGAGATCAAGAATGATCAGTGTCAACACAAACCAAGGGGCCATGGTGGCCCTACAGACGTTGAACCGAACCAATGACCAAATGGACAAAACGCAAAATGCGATTGCCACCGGTCTGAAGGTCGCTTCAGCGAAAGACAATGGCGCGCTTTTCGCCATTGCCAATAAAATGCGGTCCGACGTGAGTGCCTATGACCGGGTGCGTGAATCGGCTGACCGTGCAACTGCGATCCTCGACACCGGCATTGCTGCTGGCGAGAGCATCATGGAATTGCTCAACGAAATGAAGGGCAAGGCTTTGGCCGGCACCCAAGCTGGTAACTCTGCATCAGCTCAATCCGCTTTGGACGCAGACTTCGTTCAACTGCGCAACCAAATCGTCAGCATCGTTGAAAACGCTACCTTCGACGGTGCCAACATGATCCGTAACTTCCAAGCCAACGGTACCACGGCCAACACCCTCAATGACGCCATTTCCATGGGCGACGCCGCCGGCGGTAACAACATCACCATCGCAGGTGCTGGTATGCAGTTACGGGCAACCACCGCTGCTGTGGCTGTTGGTGAAATCATGCGCTTTGGTCAAGACCAAGGTATCGCAACCACGGGTGCGGCCACTACTGCGGTAGGCTTGGTCAACACCACGATTGATAACCTCGGCACACGTTTGGCAACCTGGGGTGCAGGTGCGAAACGCTTAGACGTTCACCGCACCTTCGTCGGCAAACTTCAAGATGCACTCAATAACGGCATCGGGGCCATTGTCGACGCCGACCTCGCCAAGGAAAGCGCTAAACTGCAAGCTCTGCAGGTCAAGCAACAGCTGGGCGTTCAAGCCCTGTCGATTGCAAATAGTTCTTCGCAAACAGCACTTTCGCTGTTCCGCTAAGTTCTTTTTTGGAACCTTCCTTATAGGGCCCAGCCTCGCAGCTGGGCCCAATCTTTTTGCGATCACAAACGCGCAATAAGTCTTAATTTTATCTAAAATGCGGTCGATTGGGAAAACCTTCCCTTGAGGGTCCTGTGTTACCATGATGTCGGGTCAATATGACTTAGGCACTTTAGTAGGTGTGCCTGGTACACAAGAACTGGAGGGGACCGGTGGAGACATCGGCCTAGGATCGGATGAACATCGAGACGAAGAATATCTCGCTGACACAAACCGCACCAATTGCTCCCATACGTCAGGGGCAGGAGGCGGTTGTGGTGCAACCAGCGTCCAAAAATATCAGAAATCAGCAAACCAACGACCGTGCGCCGTCCAACGACTACAAGCGCGCGGTAAGCCAAGAGTCCAAATCTGTTTCGGTTGATACCGAGCAAGATGCGCTCGAGGCGCAACAACGCGTTGCCATGGTTGAGAAGATCATGGGAACCAACAAATCCTTGGTCATTGAGAAGAGCAAAGAGACCCAAGGCTTCATCTATAAGTCGGTGGATCGGGTGACGGGCGAAGTCACGCGGATTTGGCCGATCGAAGATTTGGCCAGCACGTTGACCTCACTCGCTGATGAAGATGAACGCGCTACCATGCGCGGCGTGATGATCGACGCAAAAGCCTAAGTCGGCCTGCGTTATACAGATTTTACCGCGACTCTAAAGTTGCGCTTACCCACCAGAAACAGGGTTTTGGTGGCGTTTACCATTGGTTATTGAAATCACATCACCTCTAAAGGCCTCTTACTCAGTCATTCGAGGAGGCTTGATTTGACAACGACCATTCACACCAATTTGGTAGCCTTAAGCGCTGTCCAATCTTTCAACAGTGTCAATCGCGGGGTTGAAACCGTCCAAAATCGGATTTCGACCGGGCTAAAGGCAAGTGGTGCGCGCGATGGCGCTGCCACCTTTGGCATCGCCCAACAACAGCGGGCAGAGGCCAGTAGCTTGGACGCTGTCACCACCAGCCTTAACCGCGCCATTAGCATCGCCGATGTCGCCCTCGCAGCTGGTTCCTCCTTGTCGGATGTCCTAACCCAAATGCGGGAAAAGGCCGTCGCGGCGTCGGACACGTCTATCTCAGACATGAGCCGCGCGATTCACAATGCCGACTTTATCGCCCTGCGAGATCAAATTGGCGGCATCATCGCCAATGCCGTCTTTGACGGCCAAAATCTGTTAGGTGGGCCAACTGGCACAAACATTACCTTTCTCGCCAGCACCAACGGATCAACCAGTCTCGACCTTCCCATCGTAGATTTACGACTACCGGCAACACCAGGTGCCGTCGCCAGCCCAGCCGCCGCCATGTATTTGGGAAGTGGCACGGCACCAACCACCGCGGCAAATGCTGTCGATGCCGCAGCCCGAGTCAGCGCCAGTCTCGACTTTCTCAACACAGAGCTCTCGCGGCTTGGCGCGGCCAGCAAAATGTTCGTCAACCAAACCGTCTATTTCTCAAAACTGAAAGACAGTGTCACGGCTGGAATTGGCCAAATGGTTGACGCCGATTTGGGCTATGAAAGCGCTCAATTGCAAGCCCTTCAAACGCGACAGCAATTATCGGTGCAAGCCATGTCTCTGGCGAACAAAGCCCCTCAGGCCATTTTGAATCTCTTGCGGGATATCTAGTTCAACGATAGGCTTTGCCTTTATTGCCAGCCACACGTGCGCTTGGCTGTGACAAGAAAGGAAAGTCTGATGCTGATTTCCCTAACGATGTTATTGGCTGCCAGTATTGGCCCCACCGCTGAACAAACAGCTGCGGCCAAGCCTGCTGTCGTTGATCCCTATGCAGGCCGTCCCAGTGCTCGGATCTCTTCATCCCGACAGGTCCGCAACTTTGTCGTGCGGCGGGAGGAGGCAAATGACCGGGTCGTTTATCTTGAAACAACCCGCAATACATGGTTTCGCGGCGAGATGATCTGTCGCGGCGGCGGCGATCCGCGCGATGCTCATTCGCTTGAACCAGTCAGCCACTCCCTCGGCATCGACAACAATACAACATTGATTTTTAGGGAGTTATCTTCCCAAACGTCGCTGTGCACTTTAGTCAGTCTGGTTAGCCTGACACCTGAAGAAGCTTTGGAGTTAAAATTAGTCCGTCCGCCAAAGGCAAAGAAAGGCTAAAGCTCTTTCACCAGTGGCCTAAGTCAGTCTAAAGAGGCGTCATGAAGAATCAATCTGCCCGTTTCCTACTCGCCTCGACCCTGATCTTAGCCGCGTCTTGCGCGCCGGCAGCCAAATCAGAGGCCCCTGTGGCCGCATCGGCGCAGACCATAAAGGTCACCGAAATTGCCGCTGGTCTGGCTTATCCTTGGGGCGCGGCAATCTTGCCCGATGGCTCCATGCTGGTGACAGAGCGCGATGGCAACTTGCGCGTTATCCGGGATGGCAAATTGGTTGAGGCCCCGATCACCGGCGTTCCGGCTGTCTTGAACGACGGCCAAGGCGGCTTGTTTGACGTGGCGCTGCACCCTGATTTTGCGACCAATAGCTTAGTCTATTTGTCCTTCGCCAAGGGGACGAAGTCGTCGAACCATACAGCCGTTGTGCGCGGCACGTTTGACGGCAAAGCGCTGACCAATGTCGAGCCGGTCTTTGACGCCGTCCCAGAGCGGCAGACCCAAGCCCACTTTGGCGGTAGACTGTTGTTTATGCCCGATAAAACCCTCATCGTCACCTTGGGCGATGGCTATAAATATCGCGATAAAGCTCAAGACCTGTCGAGTGATTTGGGCAAGATTGTGCGCATCACCGATACTGGCGCACCAGCCCCGGGCAATCCTTTCGCCGGCCAAGCGGGCAAGCGCGCTGAAATCTATTCCTACGGCCACCGCAACGTTCAGGGCATCGCGCGCGACCCCGTCAGCGGCACGCTCTATGCGCATGAGCATGGCCCCAAAGGCGGCGATGAGGTCAATGTCATTCAGCCCGGTAAGAATTACGGCTGGCCCGTGATCACCTATGGCGTGGATTATTCTGGCGCGCCGATCAGCATGGAAAACAAGCGCGACGGGATGGAGCAACCACTCGTCTATTGGGTCCCCTCTATCGCCCCATCCAGCATGGTATTGTACACAGGCAATCTGTTCCCCCAGTGGAAGGGTGACCTTCTCGTGAGTGCGTTGGCTGGCCAGCAAATACGCCGTGTTGACCTGGAAAATGGTGCCGTGAAAGCCCAAGAAATCTTGTTGGCGGAGCGTGAAGAGCGGTATCGCGCCATCATCCAAGCGCCTGATGGCAGCTTGATCGTCCTCACCGACGATCCAGAAGGCAAAGTGCTGCGCCTCAGCCCGAATTGATCATGACCTCAGTTGCCACCCAAGAAGTTCTGGCCTTTGCCCATGAGCTTGCAGACCTCGCGCGGGCGGCTATCCTGCCCTATTTCCGTGCGGAGGCCGCGATCGAGAATAAGGCTGAGATCGGCTTTGATCCCGTGACCGCAGCCGATAAAGCCGCTGAAGAGGCAATGCGCGCCAAGATCCGTGCAGAACGACCCTATGATAGCATCGTCGGCGAAGAGTTTGACGATCATGACGGCAGCTCTGGCTGGACATGGGTGCTAGACCCCATTGATGGCACCCGCGCTTTCATCGCGGGTACAACGACTTGGGGCGTCCTGATTGGTGCGCGCTTTGACGATAAGCCGCTGGTCGGGATTATGGATCAACCCTTTGCCGATGAACGTTGGGCTGCCAATCCAGACCGTGGGTTCTGGTCGCGTGGACGGGCCCGTCAGCCCTTGATGACCCGCAAAAATGTGGCTTTAGATCACGCGCTTTTGGCGACGACTGACCCCTTCTTATTTCAAGGCGGTCAGCATGAAGCCTTCTTGGCCTTGCGCGCCGCAACCCGTCTGACTCGCTATGGGCTTGATTGCACCGCCTATGCCCTATTGGCACATGGCCATATTGATCTGGTGGTAGAGCCCGGCCTGAAAGATGTGGACATTGCCGCCCTCATCCCAATTATTGAGGCCGCTGGCGGCGTTGTGACCGATTGGCAGGGCCGCCACCACCCCAAGGGTGGCGACATTATTGCTGCGGGATGCCCGGCGCTACATGCCAAAGCCTTGGCCTTTGTGGCAGGGAAGTAACTCTCCCCTGCCCTCTCGTTTTCCTTAGGCCTTAACGCTGTTCTGCCAATCCAGAATGACCGTATCAAGCACGTCGAGGGGGAGTGGGCCCGGCAGCAAGACTTGGTCGTGGAAAGCCTTGATGTCGAATTTATCGCCTAATTTGGTTTTGGCATCGGCACGCAGACGGATCAAATTAGTCTTGCCGACCATATAGCTGCAGGCTTGACCCGGCCAAACGCAATAGCGCTCCACTTCCGTGACGATGCTATCGCGCGTATCACCTGTGGCCTCCAACATATAATCAACGGCCTGTTCCTTCGTCCATTTCTTGGCATGAAGGCCCGTATCCACCACAAGGCGGGCGGCACGGAAGGCGGCGGATTGGGCATAGCCCAAGCGGCCAGCAACATCATTCTCATAAAGGCCCATCTCATCGGCCAATTGCTCTGCATAGAGCGCCCAGCCTTCGCCATAAGCGCCAAACCACAGCATTTTTGAACGCAAGAACGGTAGGCCTTGAGCCTCTTGTGCGAGGGAAATCTGTAAGTGGTGGCCGGGTTGGGCCTCGTGATAGGTCAAGGTCGGCAAGGACCACTTCGGCCAAGCCGCTGTGTCGCGCAGATTGATATAATAAGCACCAGGGCGCGAGCCATCTGGCGCGGGTGACTGATAATAGCCCCCGGGAGCACCTGCTTCTGTATAGGCTGGAACGCGCTTTACTTCGCAATCAGCCTTGGCCAGCGTCGCAAACACCTCTGGCAAGCGCTTCTTAAGGTCGGCCATCTGCTTGTTCAAATCTGCCAGCAATTGCTCTTTGCCAGCATCATTATTGGCGTACAGATATTTGGGGTCCTTGGCCAAAGCGCTCATGCGCTCGGCCACACTGCCTTGGGTCATGCCAAGCTTCTTCAAGCCCTCATCCATTTGCGACCCGAACGAGCGCACGAGATCGCGGCCTAGTTCATGGATTTCGTTGGGCGACATTTTGGTTGTCGTCCAATAGCCTGTGGCGGCCTGATAATAGGCTTCACCCTGAGGCAGTTTCCAAACCCCAGCATCGGCAGTCGCCTTTGTCCGCAATTCTTCCATCAAAGCAATCTGAGCCTGATAGGCGGGGAATACTTTCTCTGTCACCAATTTGGTGGCAGCTGCTCCTAATTGATCGGAACCCAGACCCGATTCCTTGGCTTTACGTACCAAGCCCGACACCAAAACGGTTTCAGCTACCGGGATTTTCATAAAGCTACGCAATTGGCCGAGGGCGCGATCGATGATGAAGTTCGGTGGGATAACGCCTTTGGCTGCATCGGCTTTAACGCGCTCAACCTCATGGCCCATTTGGCCTGCAAAACCCTCAACACGCGAAAGCCAAGCGTCGGCATCATCTTGGGACTTCACCACGTGCTGGCTATCCAAGAAGTCTGGCATGCCGACGTAACTGCCGGTCAGTTGCGACAGGATATATGGATTGGGGGAGCCATAACCCGCCGTACCATAGCCCATCGGGGCCGCAGCAGCAGCATAACGCGTGGACGATAAGACAACCGCATGGGTGATCTTGTCGGTCGGGTTCAGGCTTTCAGGTTTGATCTTCTCAAGGTCCTTGATCCAACCAGCTACCCATTGATTGCGGGCAGTTTCTGCAGCTGCTGAAGCGTCTGAAACCCGACCTTTGTAAGGCCCACCAGCCAAAGCCTCTGGCACGGTCAAGCTGGTCGCATATTCGGGCGAGTCCTTCAGCATGGCCGTGGTGATCGAATCGATCACTGCCTTAAGGTCTGGGTTGGCGGCTGCTTTATCCGCGCACCCCCACAGAAAGGCCGTCGCCCCAATCGCCCCTGTGCCCAAAAGGGCATCCCGCCGCGTTAGCTTCATCTCACTCTACCTTTTGCTTCGTCCTGCCCTCACCCGGCGAGGACGCACTTACCATTCTTGATTACGACCACATCGCGGGATTTCACGCGGGCTTCAAACGACACCACATTGCCATCGCGCCACATCTGCACGCTGACCGTCTCACCGGGGAAGACCGGCGATGAGAAGCGGACATCATGGCTCAAAATCAGGCTGGGATCGTTGCCGCAATAAGCTGACAACACAGCCCGACAGGTCAAACCATAGGTGCATAGCCCGTGCAGGATCGGGCGGGGAAAACCGACCATTTTCGCAAAATCAGGATCGGCATGCAGCGGATTACGGTCGCCCGACAAGCGATAAATCAAGGCCTGATCTGGACTGGTTGGGATTTCAACTTCCATGTCTGGTGCACGATCTGGAATAGGATGAGACTCTGGCCCGCCCTCGCTCGGCCCACCAAAGCCACCATCGGCGCGGGCAAAGATGGATGAGGTCAGCGTGCACAGCAGGCTATCGTCTTTCTTGTCGCGGATCACTGTCTCGCTGATTAGAACCGCCCCTTTGCCTGCGCCCTTATCAAGGCACTCAACAAAGCGGCTATCGGCCAAAATCGTTGCGGCAGCTGGCAGAGGCTTATGCATGGTAACGCGCTGTTCGCCATGCACCACCATCGCATAATTGATCCCCGTATCGCCGACCCGGCCGGCACCCCAGGCAATCACGGTCGCCATGGTAGGGATGGTCTTCAAGCCGTTTTCATAAACAAACGGCAGCTCACCCTTATCCATTGGGTCAGCCCCCATGCCGATGCCCAAGGCATAAAGCATGGTCTGCGTATCGCCATAGGAAAATTCTTGGTCCTTGGATGTCAAAGACATCACGTGCTCATAATTGATCGCCATGGGTGTTCCTCCAGCTGTGCCTATATTCGTTTGGCTTTTCAGCCATGTGACAGAATAATTCAGCCGGGCGCAAGGGGGCGCGCATGACCCCACTGCCTTAAGTCAAGCCGAAGCAAAGGCCTCACGCGGCAGCGACGGGATCGTGTTCAGCCACCCAATGGCCCGGGGCCACTTCCATCAATTGCGGACGATATTGTGGCCCATCGCCTTCCACGAGTTTTGACTTCATGAAGCGCAATTGTGCACGTGGATCCATGGGTGACGGCAGGTCCCCTTCCAAGCGGATGCGAGGACGCGCCTTCTCTAACTCTGGGTCAGGGATAGGTGCCGCGGAAATCAGGGCTTGGGTGTAGGGATGGCGCGGGTTTAGATAGATGGAATTGCGATCCGCGGTTTCCACCACCCGGCCCAAATACATCACCATGATCCGATGGCTGACTTCACGTACTACGGCCAAGTCGTGGCTGATGAACAACATGGCGAGGCCAAATTCGCGCTGCAGGTCCAGCAAAAGGTCAATGATCTGCGCACGAATGGACACATCAAGGGCGGAGACCGCTTCATCGCACACCACAAATTTGGGACGCAAAATCATTGCGCGGGCAATGCCAACGCGCTGGTTCTGACCGCCCGAGAATTCATGCGGGTAGCGATTGATCCAATCGGGGTCGAGGCCGACACGGTTCATCATGTCTTTGACCATCGCATCGCGCTCTTGCCTACCGATGCCAGGCTTATGGACTTCCAAAGGCTCCGCGATGGAGGCCCCAATCGTCATGCGTGGATCAAGGCTAGCCAGCGGGTCTTGGAACACGATGGTCAAGTCCTTACGCGAGGCCCGCAGGTCTTTTCGCGATGTATCGGTCACGCCCTTGCCGAGCCAAACCACTTGACCTGCCGTCGTTGGTACCAAACGCAAGACGCCGCGCGCCAAAGTGGACTTGCCACAGCCCGACTCCCCCACTACGCCGACGGTCTCGCCAGCACGAATGGTCAGATCGACCCCGTCCACGGCCCGCAAAGGCTTGGATATGGGGAACAAGCCGCCGGAGACTTTTACCGGGAAATGGATTTGCAGATTTTTGGCTTCGACCAGAATGGGATCGCTATCCTTAGGCGGGTCCGCCAAGGGCACGCCTTTGCGCTCGGGCCGATCCAAGCGAGGTACGGCTGCCAACAGCTTTTGGGTATAGGCATCTTTGGGAGCCGCGAAGATTTGATGCACGTCGCCAGTCTCGACATAGAGACCCTTGTTCATCACTTGGACCTTGTCAGCCAATCGGGCAACGACGCCCATATCATGGGTGACAAGTGCAATCGCGGCACCGGTATCGCGCTTCAGCTCATCCATGAGCTCCAGCACTTGGGCTTGAACGGTCACGTCCAACGCCGTGGTTGGCTCGTCAGCAATCAACAGGGCGGGCTCACACAGCATGGAGATCGCGATCATCACGCGTTGGCGCATACCACCCGACAATTCATGGGGATATTGGTTCAGGCGACGAACGGCTTCAGGAATGCGCACCCGCTCCAGCCACTCGACACAGCGCTTGGTCGCGGCTTCACCTTGCAAATTCATGTGCAATTTCAGCACTTCATACATTTGCTCCCCCACCTTCATGTGTGGGGTCAAAGAGGTAAGCGGGTCTTGGAAGATCATCGCCATTTGCTTGCCGCGAATGGAATTAAGCTCGGTCGGCTTCAACCCGATCAATTCTTGGCCTTTAAACTTGATCGAGCCCGTGGCCACGCCATTGGACGCCAAGAGGCCCATTGCAGCCATAAAAGTCTGGCTTTTGCCCGATCCAGATTCCCCCACCACAGCGACACATTCACCGGGTAAAATATCCAGATCAATGCCCTTTACCGCACGAACGGAACCATCAGGCGTCGAGAACGTCACGGAGAGGTCACGGACAGACAAAATTGGGCTGGACATAAGGACGAGGTTCCTTGAAGAAACGATTTCGAAACTACGACTTAGCTTTGCATTTCCCTGCGGTCTATGCGTTCAAGCACATGTGACCACATTGCGGCCTCAGGGCGGTGCCAATAAGGTCGGTTAAAACATCGCTTTGCTCAGGAAACAGACAATGGCCAGCCTTCCCTATTTGACCGATACCCGTTTTGACCATGGCGCTGTAAGCCAAAC
>VYLK01000125.1_pt1 | contig 30614 bp, 33 predicted proteins | sample 5114321 | NCBI WGS metagenome assembly VYLK01 (sample SAMN12291792, study PRJNA351875) | freshwater metagenome | isolation source: freshwater lake | place: USA: Michigan, MSU2 Lake | collected 2011-08-16
GCGAGGTCCAGACCAACAGTGCTAACCTGTCCCATGGACGCCTCCTCCGAGTGTTGTTCAACACCCTCACTCTGGCACATCGATGCCGTCGGGGGGCGTCCACCCCATCACCCGTAGCGGACATGCCGAGAGTCCGCTTCTCGCCTGCTAGCCCCAGGCACCAACGACAGAACCGCTGGTTTGCGCGGCGCACATGCCTGGAACTCGCCGGTCAACGGCTGGGCGGCTAAGCAGTGCTGCACCCGGGCCGGTTCGCGGGGGCGTTGCAAGCGGGGGTTTGTGCGGCGTCGCCCCCTCCACCATCCTTCGGATGGTCCCCCTCCCCCATGAAGGGGGAGGAGACGGGCGGGTTTGTGCGGTTGGCGCCTATGGCGTCTGCCTTGCGCCCATGCGCCACGGTCGGCTCTCGACCCGGAACGGAAATTCCAGACGTCCGCTGTCGGGGCAGACCTTCCAGGCGCCGACCCAGGCTGGGCTGGTTGAGCGTATACATCTGGTCCAGGTCGACCTGCCCGCGTCCCGCCAGGGCATGGAATTGTCGCTTGCCGCATACCTCCCCACGCTGCCACTATACAGGGTAGGAACGGCGAATAGCGTATCTGAGACCCAGCCCGGACCACGGAGCTACGCAATGCCGGACGGTGCCAACACCCTTGCCGCGGACTTCGACGCCGACGCCGCTCCGCTGGAGGACATCGACGTCAGCGATGTCGAGCTTTGGCGCACTGATAGCCACTGGCCGCTCTTCGAGCGCCTGCGCCGCGAGGATCCGGTGCACTACTGCCGCCAGAGCTTCTTCGGGCCTTACTGGTCGATCACCCGCTATAACGACATCATGGCCGTGGACACCGACCATGAGGCCTTCTCGTCGGAAGCCGAATTGGGCGGCATCGCCATCCTCGATCCGAGTTCGGAATTGCGCCTGCCAAATTTCATTGCCATGGACCCGCCGAAGCACGACGCCCAGCGCAAGACCGTCAGCCCGATCTTCTCACCTTCAAGCCTGGCGCGCATGGAGCCCCTGATCCGCGAGCGGGCCGGGCGCATTCTGGACGAGTTGCCGATTGGCGAGACTTTCGACTGGGTCGACCGTGTCTCGATCGAACTGACCACCCAGATGCTGGCTACGCTGTTCGACTTTCCCTTCGAGGACCGTCGGAAGCTGACCTACTGGTCGGACGTCGCCACCGCCATCCCCGGGCCCGGCTCCCTGGTTGAGACCGAAGACGCCAAGCTGGCGGTGCTGATGGAGTGCCTGGCCGCCTTCACGCAGCTTTGGAACGAGCGCGTAAACGCACCGCCACAAGGTGACCTGATCTCCATGCTGGCCCACGGCGAGGCCACCCGGAACATGAGTCCGATGGAATACCTCGGCAACGTCGGGCTGTTGATCGTCGGAGGCAATGACACCACGCGTAACACGATCACGGGCAGCGTCCTGGCCTTGAACCAGAACCCGGACCAGTACGCCAAGCTGCGCGCCAACCCCGAACTGATACCGTCGATGGTGTCTGAAACGGTACGGTGGCAGACGCCGCTAGCGCATATGCGCCGCACCGCAACCCGTCACGTGGAGTTCGGCGGCAAGACCATCAAGAAGGGCGACAAGGTGATCATGTGGTACGTCTCGGGCAACCGCGACGATGCGGTGATCGAGAACCCGAACGCCTATATCATCGATCGCGAGCGCCCGCGTCAGCACCTATCGTTCGGCTTCGGCATCCACCGCTGCGTCGGCAACCGCCTCGCCGAGATGCAACTACGCGTAGTATGGGAGGAGATATTGAAGCGCTTCCCGGTCATCGAAGTGATGGGCGAGCCCGAGCGCGTGGCTTCGCCGTTCGTCAAGGGCTACCACAGCCTGCCGGTTCGCATTCCAGCCTGAAATCGGATCGTCAGGTCCCCGGGAGCTCGCGATCCCATGCGCCCGGCCTGCGGTTGCCTCCAAGGCTGATGGGAAGGCGAAACCTTCCAACTCGCCGCGGACATGCCGAGAGTCTGCTTCTCGCCTGCTCGTCCCGGGCGTTAACGACTGGGTCGCTGGTTTTGCGCGGCGCACATACCTGGAACTCGCCGGTCAACTGCTGGGCGGCTAAGCAGTGCTGCACCCGGGCCGGTTCGCGGGGGCGTTGCAAGCGGGGGGTTTGTGCGGTTGGCGCCCCTCCACCATCCTTCGGATGGTCCCCCTCCCCGCGGAGCGGGGAGGAGACGGGCGGGTTTGTGCGGTCGTCGTCGGATCGCATGCGATCCTCCCGTCGGCGTGACGCAGTGCGTCCCGCCTCCACCCCTCCACCATCCTTCGCCTTCGGCTTCGGATGGTCCCCCTCCCCCGGAGGGGGAGGAATGACGGCCCGATGGACAGCGGGGGCGGGGCGCGGCATCCTTCGTCTGGGGGCGTTCGGAGGTGCGGTGTGTTCAATCTGGGCTATCTGAAGCATCGACTGGGCCAGTATGCGGCCCTGTGGGTCGGCGGCTTTCTGTTGAGCGGGGCCGCCATACTGATCGGGCTGATGCTCGCGGACCTGATGGTTGCGATCGATGCGGTGCTGCCGGTCCTGCTGGGTGGGGTGGCGCTGGGGCTGGGGGTCGGGCTGGTGCTGGGCCTGTTGTCGGGGGAGACCCTGGGGACGAAGCTGGCGCTGCTGCTGCTGGCCGTGCTGCTGGCGCTGCCGCTGTTGTGGGCACCGGTATCGGCGGCGGTGGCCGTGGCCTTCTTCGCCGACCGGTCGATCGAATACTCGGAGACCTATGCGGCCTTCCAGATCGGTGTGTCGCAGGTGCTGTTTCCGATCAGCCAGGCGCTGGGCGACGGGGACCTGTTCGGCCGGGTCTGGTCGGTGTTCCAGTGGGTGTCGACGGTGGTCGGCTTCTTCTCGGCCATGGCCAAAATCTGGCCGGCGATCCGGCGGCTGCTGGGGCCGGAGCCGGTGACCGAGGGCTAGGCGCGCGTCAGGACAGGATGTCGAGCAGGCTGCCGTACATGTCGTCGGCCGTCTTCAGGACCGCGACATTGGCCGAGAAGGCCGTCTTGGCGGACATGCGTTCCACGGTCTCACCGGCCAGGTCGCCGAGGGGATCGATGGCGGTGCGGACGGCGCTGGCGGCGAAGCGGTCACTGGCGGCGGTGATGCCGGCGGTGGCGATGGCGAAGACCTGCATGGGGCTGCTCCGGGCGGGGAGGTGGGACTATCGGGCCGCCAGCCTTTCCCGATCGCTGACAGGCATGGTGAACGCCGCCGACTTGACCGCGCGGCGGGGCGGGGGGAGGTTGGGGCCATGACCAGCAAGCCCGCACCCGGCGAACGCTATCAGACGTTCGACGCCTTCTATCCCTATTATATCCACGAGCACTCCAACCGGACGTGCCGGCGCATCCATGTCGTCGGGACGGCGCTGGTGATCGGGGTGATGGGGCTGGCGCTGGTGACGCGCAACGCCTGGTGGCTGCTGGCCATGCCGGTGGTGGGTTACGGCTTTGCCTGGGTGGGGCATTTCTTCTTCGAGAAGAACCGGCCGGCGACGTTTCAGTATCCGCTGTGGAGCCTGATGGGCGACTGGCGGATGTTCTTCGAGACGGTCAGCGGCAGGCGGAAGTTTTGAGGGTTAGTGGTTAGTGGTTAGTGGTTGGCCGGCACGGGTGCGATGACGCTGCTCGCGCCGCCCTTCCGCCGCCAGTGAAGCGGCCAATCACTAACCACTAGCCACTAGCCACTCGCCACTAACCACTCGCTTCAGTTCGAGCCGGCGTTCGAGCCGGTCGAGGCCATCTGGGTCGTCTGGCTGGGCAGGCTGTCCCACGAGGGGGGGCAGCCGTCGAAGCGGCCGGCGTCGACCAGGGTCAGGTGGCGCTGGTTGAAGCGCATGGCCGGGGCCATCGAGCCGCGGCCGTGGCCGGTATAGAGGTCGATCTTCTGGCCCTTGATCGCGCCGCCGGTGTCGGAGGCGTACCAGTAGCCGTCGTGGACGGCGCCGTCGGGCATCCGCATGCCGACCGTCTCGGGGATGAACAGACGGGTGCGGCGGGGGATGTAGCGCGGGTCGGTGGCGAGGGTGCGCATGGCGACCGGGCGGCAGCCCAGGCTGTCGTTGCCCGTCGCCCCGCCCCCGCCGGCATGGTAGAGATTGACCCGTGCGGTCCAGTCGGCCTCTTCCGCCATCAGGGCCTGTTGTTCGGGGGTGAGCACGCCCGTGCCGCTGTCGGAACCTTCATCGCCTGCGACGGTTGATACGGCAGCCCGGTCAGCGGCGACAGCCACCTCATAGGGCACCGGATCCCCGGCGGCGGGGAAGGCCATCGCCCAGAGAAGGGCGAGCGCAGCGGCAGTGCCGAGCATGAATCGACTCACGGAATCACCGGCCCTGACGCGTCCGGCGGCGGGCTTGTGGGTTTCAAATGTGGCGAAAACCAGTCAAGCGAGCACGGGTGCGACCACCTGACCGACTTTGCGGTGGATAAGCCGGGCCTGCGATGGTTGTGCCCGATCCCGCTTTGCCAAAGCGGAAAAATCTGTAAGCTGTATTCGCAGATCAGAAACACTTTGCTGGGGCACGATGCTTACTGTCTATGGAGATATTCGTTCCGGCAACTGTTTGAAGGTCAAGTGGTTGCTGGACCGGCTCGGGCGTGATTATCGCTGGGTCGAAACAGATGTCACGGCCGGGGCGACGCGCAGCGCGGACTTCCTGGCCCGGAACCCCGCCGGCCAGGTGCCGGCCTTGGTGCTGGAGGACGGCCGGGTGCTGGCCCAGTCCAATGCCATCATCGGCTGGCTGGGCGAGGGGACGGCCTTCATCCCGGCCGATCCGTATGACCGCGCCCGGATGTATGAATGGCTGTTCTGGGAACAGTACAGCCACGAGCCCTATATCGCCGTGGTCCGGTTCCAGCGGCTGCTGGGCGGCCGGCGGGCGGACGAGATCGAGCCCCGGCTGATGGAGCGGGGCCATGCGGCCCTGACCCGGATGGAGGCGGCGTTGACGGGGGCGGATTGGCTGGTCGGAGACGGGCCGACGCTCGCGGACCTGGCGCTGGTCGCCTACACCCGTGTGGCGCACGAGGGGGATTTCGACCTGGCGGCCTATCCGGCGATCCAGCGGTGGATCGTGCGGGTGGAGGCGGCGTTCGGGATCCAGTCCTCACCCGGAGCGTAGCGGGAGGGGGGGGTGGAGCGGCGGTCAGGTGAGGCCGCCACCATAGCGGACACCAACAGCCTAGGAAGAGGAGACGCTCGCTGACCTGTTGTCACGTATGGCCATGTCCTTCCCGGCTCTATATCCGGACAGATAAGAAAGGGCATAAACCATCGTGAGCAGGAACACACACGCCGTAGCGAGTTGAATCAATTGCTTCTGGCTTTGGCGCATTCAGTTGTCTCCCAAGCGGACTTTCGTCGAAAGCTGAAGCGAGGGCAACGTCGGCTTTCCAACCTCAGGCAATGTTCGCCTCCCGACCCATAGCGAACCATAGCGATGGCGCGAGGAGCGCGGGATTACTTTTTAGTTCGAGCCAGCAACCGCGATGATCGTGCGAGGCGGCGGCCGCGGCCCCTGGGTAGCGGACTTTATGGCCCAACCCATCGGTCACACGAACGCGGACCCTCAGCGCCGGAGCTGGCGTAACGTGAGACGCCCGCTCGCGCTGGTGGCGGGCGGGCGTCTCGACGTCAGGCGTTCAGGGCGTGCCGGTGCTAATGCTTCCAGCTCAGCGTGAGCCCGAAAGTCCGAGGCCGCATGATGAAGTCATTCTGCGTGTCACCGAAATTCCCTGTGTAGGTCGCGGTGGTGACGGCGCGCTCATCGGTCAGGTTGTTGACGAAACCGATCAACTCCACGCCGTTGAACGTAATCCCCCCGCGAAGGTCGAACACGTTGTACCCGCCGACTTCCGGCTCGCGTAGCGGGAACTGCTGGAGCAGCGCCGGGGCTGTTGACGCATAGCGGTGCGAAAGTTGAACGAAGGGGCTTCGCTCGCCGTTCCATTCGTATCGAAGGATATTGGATGCGGACCAGTCAGACGCGCCCGGAAGTGCGGATCCGGATGTCACGCTGAAGATGAGGCCAGCTGCGGTATCCACGCTCGTCAGTTCCGCGTCTAGATATGTGACGCTGCTCTGCCAGGACAGCTGAGGCGTCAGCAGCCATTCGAAGGCCAGCTCGGCCCCGGAAATCTCGGCGTCGCCGGCGTTCACTATGCCCTGGGTGCCGCCCGCGGTGACGACGGGCAGTTGAATGTCCGACCAGTCGATCTTGAAGATGCTGGCGTCCAGCGTCAGCCGTTGGTCAAACCAGCGGTCGCGAATTCCGAACTCATAGTTCCAGATCGAATCGGAGCCGTAGTTCCGCGGCAACGACGGGTCTGGGTTCACATTGCTCCCACCAAAGCGGAACCCTTTCGTCGCCGACGCATAGAGCTGGGAGTCCTGCGAGAAGCGGTAGCTGAGCGCGACCTTGGGGCTGAAGCCCTCTTCCTCCTGGTAGGTGACAACCGGGTCAGAAACGATCAGGCCATTGACGAAGGCCGCATAGAGCAGACCGAACCCGTAGCTGTCGAAATCGGACTCGATCCGGAAGAGTCGCCCACCGAGGGTTGCCTCGACACGGTCGTTGAACAGGTAGCTCGCTTCGCCGAACAGAGCGGTTTCCTGCCCGGAGAACTCTCCGAGGGTCTGGCCCCAGATGTTGCCATCTGTGGCCAGGGCTCCGCCGCCTGGCCCGAGCAGTGCATCAGCGACCGCGGCGGCGTTGTCGGCGATCGCGTCCTCGGTGACGTCGACATCCGAATCGTCATGCATCACGCCGATCAGCCACCTCAGCGAACCCTCCCGGTCAGCCAAGCGGGCCTCGAAGGTCAGTCCCGTTGAGCTGACGCCGCTCTCAACGCCCGCATTCACGAACCCCAAGACAGCGAAGCGGCTCAGGTCCTGGGCGATGGAGGCTTCCTTCTCGCGATAGCTGATCAGCCCTGTGAACCTGGCGAAGGGCAGTTCGTGGTCGATGCGTAGGGAGTGAATGAGGATGTTGGACTCGGCGATTTCGGGAATGCCTGTGCTCTTTGTGTATCTTGCGAGGTCAGGGTTCTCGTAGCCGACATCATCCGCCTCAGTGGCTTGGTAGAGGCTGAGCCAGGACACGGTGGAGTCCGGGCCAAGCACGTAGGTGGCCCCGAGACGGCCGCCGTACGATGTGGTGTCGTTTACGTCGCTCTGGCCGAGACCGGTGTTTTCTATGAAACCCGCCTCGCGGCGGTAGAAGCCCACGCCGCGAACCGCAAACCGGCCCTCTGCCACGGGGGCGTTCAGCATCACCCGCAGCGCGCCGTTGGGATCTCCTGCCGACGATGTCGAGCTCAGAGTGCCTTCAAGCCCCATATCGAAGCTGTCCACATCGGCTGGATTTGCGATGAAGTTGACCGCGCCACCAAGCGAAGCGGCACCGAAGAGGGTCCCCTGCGGACCCCGATAGACTTCGACGCTACGTACGTCGAACGCATCAATGTCCGGCGCGCCACCGGTGAAATAGCCGTCCGTCAGCGGGATATCGTTAACGTAGCTGCCGGTCGTGCTCTGACTGATGTTGGCGAAACTCGTGGTCGTGTTGACCCCGCGGATCGTGATCGTGGAAAACCCCGGCTGCTGCTCATTGAAGCGCGCGCCCGGCACCGTGGCGAGATAGTCGCCCGCACCCTGGGCACCGAGATTGGAAAGGTCTTGCCCGGATACCGCGCTCACGGACCCGGCGATTTCGCGAAGATTCTGACCCGTCTTTGATGCGGTGACAATGACCTCGTCCAACTCCGATGCGCTTTGGGCAAAGGCCAGGCCCGGACCCCCGAACAGCGCCAGACCGGACACGGCTGACAACAAATAGCTACGAACTGCCGACATGCGTTACCCCCCAAACTCTTCTCGTTGCAAAAAGAGAGGTCATTCTGTTTTGGGAGTCAAGGGGCCAGGCTGACTACGTCTCCTCCGGCTTCCTCATCGAGGAAAGAAGCAGTTCGATCGCGCGGTCGAACGGAGCGCTGTGCTCACTTCCCATAAGGGCAAGGAGGCGAAGACCGGCAATCAAGCCATTGATCGCGATAGCGGCGGCGGCCGGGTCAAGGTCACTCCTGAGCTCTCCGACCCTGACCAGTCGGGCGATGCTGCGCTCCAGTTCACGCCCCTCGGCGTACTGACTGAATGCCGAGGTGATCCACTTGTCATTTTGCCCCGACAAGAAGATCTGGAGTTCGATCCGCATCTTTTCTATCTCAGGCGGTTCCCGGCAGATGGTGGCGAGCCCGGTCACCCGCGCGCTCAGCTCCTGGGCGTCGTGGAAATCGAAATCTTCTTGCCGTCGACGCAAGGCCCGCTCGGCGATCGCTGCATATACGTCATCCTTGCTCTTGAAGTGCGTATACAGGGCACCGGTCGAGATGCCGGCTTCACGGCAGAGCGCGGGTGTGGAGAGAGCGGCAGAGCCTTCGCGGTTCATGACCGCCAGCGCCGCATCCACGATCTTCTCGCGGCGCGCCGACATGTAGTTCGCATCACGCTTCGGCATCACTCACTCTCGCTGGGCTCATCGTCACTTGACTTTATAAAGCGACTAACCTCTCGTTTTGCAGATGCAAACCCAACTGAGCAGACGCGCGTTCCTGGCGGCTACCGGGACCCTTGGAGCAGGCTGCGCTTCTTCGCCCGCAACGTCCACTCCCGATCTTGAAACCGCCGGAACTGCACGCCGGGCGGCGGGGATGCCGGGCTTCGTGGGTCTCCAGACGCTTCAGGACCGCAGGGACCGCCTGCTGGCGCGATACCCCGGACTGCTCACACGCCAGGTTGTTGGGCAGAGCCGTAATGGCCGCCCCATCGAGCTTGTGACCTTGGGGGGCGGTGCGCGGTCGGCCCTTGTCGTGGCCGGCATTCATGCAAACGAGCCCACGGGCTGCCTGGTCGCTGACTTGCTGATGCACGAGCTGACCGAGAACGATAGCTTGCGTCGGCGGCTGGACACCACTTGGCACTTCATCAACCCGTTGGACCCCGACGGATTCGTGCTCAATGAAGGCTGGTTCTCCAGTGCGCCGTCACTCTCGAACTACTTCCGGCATTTTTACCGGCCTGCGCTCGCCCGTCAGCCCGATTACACATTCCCCCTGAAAGTCGGGTCGCATGAGTTTTCGGAGCGGCCGCCGGAAAACCTCGCCTTCCAGGCCGCCCTGGATATCGCGCGGCCGCAACTGCTTTTTCCGCTGCACAGCTGCGATTTCGGCGGCGCGTTCTTCATCCTGTCGCGGTCCCTGCCGACCTTCGAGTCCCGGCTTCGGGAGCTGGCGGAGGAGCTCGGTGTGCCTGTCAGCGCGATCGGCGAGCCCTTCTCGGAACTTGCGCAGTTTTCCAGAGGTGTATTCGAGGCACCGCGTCCGCACGAAATGATCCGAAGTGCGCTCGAGCACGGGGTCGCTGATCCCCGGTCGGTCTGGCCCGCAGGCGGGTCGAGCATGGAATACGCGGATCGCTACGGTGCCCTGTCCGTAGTCATCGAAACGCCCGGTTGGAAAACCCGTCAGGTCCCCTCGACCCGGTGGACGCTCGGCCAGATCGTGGACGAGCAGATGGCCCAGTTGCAGACGACACTGCCCCTGATGGAGCAGTGGACCCCGGAGACCGCCGCCTCAGGGCCTTCGTCGGAACTGGCGTGGTCCTGCGCCGCGTATCTGGCCGCCCAACGCAGCCAGATCGCCCGGCTGCCCGAACTCAAGGCTGCGGCGTCGGGGGACCTCCTGAGCGCAAGCGACACGGCGTCGCTCCGGATCCAGTTGGCGCTCATCGGCCTTCGCGGCCCGGCTACGCTGCTGCGCGTGCTTGCCGAGCCCTCCCACCGACCGAATCCGCGAGCGCTCCAGGACTTGCAGTCCGTGATCCGGTCAGGGCTGGCGGCAGTCGAACGGATCGCGCCGCTGGAACCGACCCATCGGCCCACCATGATCGCTCTCCAAGCGCGGGCGTGCCTGGAGGCGGCGCAGTTAGGCGGCCTCTGACCGGCAGGGAGTTTCGGCTGAACTGAAGGGAGATTTGCGTCGGCGACCCCCACCAGAAAACGAGTGCGCTGCCCCCCTGAAAAGACATACGTCTCTGGTGCGTGTCGGCCGAAAAAAGCGCTGACTAAACTGACCTGCTCCCCTGAACCTCGTCCAGGAAAAGCAAGAACCCGCTAGCGGACGTTCCCAAGGTCCGCTCTTCATCCTCCTGAGCCGAATTCCGCTTTCCGGCAGTCATCCCGCCTTCGCCGGGCACCCCGCCCAAGGCCCCTCCCGACGCGCGTGGGAATGCGCTAGGACGCTTCGCATGAAACGTATCCTCATCGCCGCCGCCCTGCTGTCGCTCGCGCTTATTCCCGCCTCTGTCTCTGCCTGGGGCAATACCGGGCACCGGCTGATCGGCATGGCGGCTGTGCGGGGCCTGCCGGAGGAGCTGCCGGCCTTCCTGCGGACGCCCGCCGCGGCGACCGAGGTCGGGGAGCTGTCGCGGGAGCCGGACCGGACCAAGGGGGGCGGTCAGCCGCACGACCGGGAGCGCGACACGGCCCATTTCGTCGACATGCTGGACGACGGCCGGATCATGGTCGCCGGGGGGCCGTCGATCGACGCCCTGCCGCGGCTGAAGTCGGAATATGATGCGGCCCTGGTGGCGGCGGGCAGTGATGTCGATGACGCCGGTTACCTGCCCTATGCGATCATGGACGGCTATCAGCAGCTGGTGCGGGACTTTGCCACCTGGCGGGTGCTGTATGCCGCCGAGGGGCGCGAGCGTGATCCGGGCAAGCGCGCCTGGTATCGCGAGGACCGGGTCCGGCGCGAGGCCCTGATCCTGCGCGACATGGGCTATCTGGGCCACTATGTCGGCGACGGATCGCAGCCGCACCACACGACCATTCACTACAACGGCTGGAACCGGGACACGCCCAATCCGCAGGGTTTCACGACCTCGCGCCAGACCCACAGCAGCTTTGAGGGGGCCTTCACCAACCGGGTCGCGCGGCTGGATGCGGTCGAGGCGGCGATGGCGGCGCCGGCGCTGGAAGGGTTTGACCTGCGCGCGCGGGTGCCCGCCTATCTGAGGGCGACCCTGGCCGAGGTGACGCCCTTCTATGTGCTGGAAAAGGCCGGGGGCTTCCGCGACAGCGACGCGCGCGGCGGGGCCTTTGTGACGGCGCGGCTGGCGGCCGGGGCGTCGGAGCTGCGCGACCTGTTCATCCTCGCCTGGCGGGACTCGGCCGATGACTCGATCGGCTGGCCGGCGGTCAAGGTCAATGAGGTGGAGGCCGGGACGGTCGATCCCTGGCTGGCCATGTATGGCGAGGACTAAATCCTTTACCCCGCTCATCCCCGCGAAAGCGGGGACCCAGTCCTTTCGCGAGGCAGACCGCCTGGGTTCGCTGGTGGGGGAAGCGCTCGGGCGCCGTTCATCCAGATCACTGGGTCCCCGCTTTCGCGGGGATGAGCGGAAATGAGTATCGATCCTGCCGAAGCCCTGATGGCCCTGGCCTCGCGCCTGCGTGCAGCAGGGCGGGCCGAGGAGGCGGCCGAGGCCTATCGCCGGCTGCTGGCGATCCGGCCGGACCTGCCCGACAGCTGGTTCAACCTGGCCCTGATGGAGCGGCAGGCCGGGCGGTTTGCGGCGGCGCTGGCCGCCTATGACGAGGCCGTGCGGCGCGGGGTCTCGGGGCCGGAGGAGGCCTGGCTGAACCGGGGCGTGATCCATGCGGATGACCTCGGGCGGCCCGATCTGGCGCTGCAGGATCTGGAGGCGGCGCTGGCGATCGCGCCGGACTGGCTGCCGGCGCTGCTGAACCTTGGAAACCTGCACGAGGACATGGGGCGGCGCGAGGCGGCGGCCCAGGCCTATGCGCAGGTGCTGGCTGTCGCGCCCGGGCATCCGGTGGCGATGGCGCGGGCGGCGGGGCTGGCGCGGCTGACGGGGCCGGACGATCCGGTGATCGCGACGCTGCGTTCGGCGGTGAGCCGGCCGGGTCAGGATGTCGCCGACCGGGCGGAGCTGGGCTTTGCGCTGGGCCGGGCGCTGGATCAGGTCGGTGCGTATGACGAGGCCTTCGCGGCCTATGCCGCCGCCAATGCCGCCAGCCGGGCCATCGACCCCGAGGGTGCGCGCTATGACCGGGCGGGGCATGAGCGGTTCATCGACAGCCTGATCGCGGCCTTTCCCGAACCGGCGGCGGCGGTTGCGGACGCCGGTGCGCCGCCGGTCTTCATCTGTGGCCTGTTCCGGTCGGGCTCGACCCTGGTCGAACAGATCATGGCGGGGCACAGCCGGGTCACGGGCGGCGGGGAGCTGGGGCTGGTGCCCGGTCTGGCGCGGGCGGTCGCGGGCTATCCGCAGGCGCTGGCCGGGGCGGGGCCGGAGGTGTTCGGGCAGCTGAGGGGGCTGTACCTCGGCGGGCTTAAGACCGCGCGACCACAGGCCGATGTGGTGACCGACAAACGGCCCGACAATTTCCTGCATATCGGCCTGATCAAGGCGATGTTCCCGAACGCCCGCATCGTCCACACGGTGCGCGAGCCGCTGGATGTGATCCTGTCCAACTGGTTCCTGCATCTGGACCGGTCGATGGGCCATGCGCTGGACCTCGGGGACCTGGCGCACTGGCACGGGCAGTATGTGCGGCTGATGCGGCACTGGAAGACGCTGTATCCGGACATTCTCGACCTCGACTATGACGCCCTGGTGGTCGAGCCGCGGCCGGCGATCGAGCGGCTGCTGGCGTATTGCGGACTGGACTGGGAGGCGGCGGTGCTGGACTTCCACAAGGCCGCCGCCCCGGTGCGGACCGCCAGCGTCTGGCAGGTGCGCGAGCCGCTGTACCGGCGCTCGTCCGGGCGGTGGCGGCACTATGAGCGACATCTGGACGGGGTGCGGGCGGCGCTGGGTGGGTGAGCATTGGTCCGTTTGACGGGGATGCGGTTCATCACAACGGACACAACGAGGGCACAACGGACACGACGGGACCGGCAAGGCGTCTGAATCCGACCCCCTGGGCCCGTCACTGGATTGCGGCTTCGCCGCCTTGATTGGTTTCAGCGAGGGGTTCGGGTCCTTGATCTTCCGGGGACCCGTCGTGTCCGTTGTGATGCCGTTGTGCCCGTTGTGATGAAACAGCGGTGGCCGGGACAGCCTTCCTCGACCCCTGCCGGGAGACGCGATATGTGCGGGCCATGATCGCCCCCACGCCCCCCGTCGTCATCCTCGACAAGTCCCAGATGGCCGAGAATATCGGGGCGGTGGCGCGGGTGATGGCCAATTTCGGGCTGGCGGAGCTGCGGCTGGTCGCGCCGCGTGACGGCTGGCCGCAGGAGCGGGCCTGGGCCACGGCCTCGGGCGCCGACTGGGTGCTGGAGGGGATCACGGTTTTCGACAGTGTGGCGGAGGCCATGGCCGATCTGAACACCGTCTTCGCCACCACCGCCCGGCCGCGCGAGACGCGCCAGCCGGTGCGCACGCCGCGCGAGGCGGCGCGGGTGCTGTATGACGACCGGGCCTCGGGTCTGGGCGTCGGCATCCTGTTCGGCGGCGAGCGGGCGGGGCTGGAGACCTCGGACATCGCCCTGTGCCAGGGCATCGTCACCATCCCCATCGATCCGCGCCACCAGAGCCTGAACCTGGCCCAGGCGGTGGCCATCACCGCCTATGAGTGGCGGACCCTGGTGCTGGACGCGCCGCCGCCGAATTTCCGCGAGGGCGAGCCGCCGGCGGACGGCGCGCTGACGCTGGGAATGTATGAGCATCTGGAGCGCGAGCTGGACGCCGCAGGCTTCTTCCATCCGCCGGAGAAATTCCGCTCGATGAGCCAGAACCTGCGGGTCATGCTGGGCCGGGCGGCGTTCACGGCGCAGGAGGTGGCGACCTTCCGGGGCGTGATCACGGCGCTGTCGAAGGGGCGGGGCCGGGTGCTGGAGAAGCTGGCGGCCCGGAAGGCCTCCCCCGACGGGGGAGGGGGCTGACCACCGGCAGCGGCGTGGGGGCGAGACCCCTCCGTCACGGCGCCAAGCGGCGCCGCGCCACCTCCCCCGATGGGGGAGGACCTATGCCAGCAGGGTCGCCGCGAACGTCGGAACGACCTCGGTGGCCGGGCCGTAGAGGCCTTCGTCGAAGCGGCTCGGGGTCGGCTCCAGATTGATCTCCACCGTGCGGGCGCCGGCGAAGCGGGCCTGCTCCACGAACCCCGCCGCGGGCCAGACGGCCCCGGAGGTGCCGATGGAGACGAACAGGTCGCACCGCGCCAGCGCCGCCTCGATGCGGTCCATGTGCAGGGGCATCTCGCCGAACCAGACGATGTGGGGCCGCAGCCGGCCCTGCGAGTGGTGGGGCGAGGGTTGGTTGGGGGCGAGGTCGCCGGGCCAGTTGCAGACCCGGCCGGTGGCGGTGCAGTGCGCCTTGAGCAGCTCTCCGTGCATGTGGATCAGCTCGAAGCCGGACGCGGGTGGGGTCGCCGCATGGGCGCGGTCGTGCAGGTCGTCGACGTTCTGGGTGACCAGCAGGAAATCGCCGTCCCAATGCGCGGCCAGGTCGGCGAGGGCGTGGTGGGCGGCGTTGGGCTGCACGGTCGCCAGCTGGCGGCGGCGGCGGTTGTAGAAGTCCTGCACCAGCACCGGGTCGCGGGCGAAGGCCTCGGGCGTGGCGACGTCCTCGATGCGATGGCCCATCCACAGGCCGTCGTCGGCGCGGAAGGTGGGGACGCCGCTCTCGGCGGAGATGCCGGCGCCGGTGAGGATGACGAGGTTTCTGTGCGCCATGCGGTTCCATAGCATCGCCGGTCTGTCCTAGAAGAATCGCGAACGCCCTCTGGAGACTCCCCCCATGAAAACCCGCGCCGCTGTCGCCTTTGAGGCCAAACGTCCGCTGGAGATTGTCGAGGTCGATCTGGAGGGGCCGCGGGCCGGGGAGGTGCTGGTCGAGATCAAGGCGACGGGCATCTGTCACACCGACGCCTATACGCTGGACGGGCTGGATTCCGAGGGTATCTTCCCCTCGATCCTGGGCCATGAGGGCGCGGGCGTGGTGGTCGAGGTCGGGCCGGGGGTGACCTCGGTGGCGGTCGGGGACCATGTGATCCCGCTGTACACGCCCGAGTGTCGGCAATGTAAAAGCTGCCTGAGCCGCAAGACCAATCTGTGCACCGCCATCCGGGGAACGCAGGGCAAGGGGCTGATGCCCGACGGCAGTTCGCGCTTCAGCTACAAGGGACAGGCGATCGCCCACTATATGGGCTGTTCCACCTTCTCGAATTTCACCGTCCTGCCCGAGATCGCCCTGGCCAAGATCCGCAAGGACGCGCCCTTCGCCAGCGCCTGCTACGTCGGCTGCGGCGTGACCACGGGGGTGGGGGCGGTGGTCAATACGGCCAAGGTCGAGCCGGGGGCCAACTGCGTCGTCTTCGGCCTCGGCGGGATCGGTCTGAACGTCATCCAGGGGCTGAAGATGGTCGGGGCCGACATGATCATCGGCGTGGACATCAATGACACCAAGGAAGACTGGGGCCGGCGCTTCGGCATGACCCATTTCGTCAATCCGAAGAATGTTTCGGACGTGGTGGCGCATCTGGTCGAGATGACCGGCGGCGGGGCGGACTACACCTTCGACTGCACGGGCAACACCACGGTGATGCGCCAGGCGCTGGAGGCCTGCCACCGGGGCTGGGGCGAGAGCATCGTCATCGGCGTGGCCGAGGCGGGCAAGGAGATCGCGACGCGGCCGTTCCAGCTGGTCACCGGCCGGGTCTGGCGCGGCTCGGCCTTCGGCGGGGCGCGGGGGCGGACGGACACGCCGAAGATCGTCGACTGGTATATGGACGGCAAGATCGAGATCGATCCGATGATCACGCATACCCTGCCGCTGGAGCGGATCAATGAGGCGTTTGACCTGATGCATGCGGGCGAGAGCATTCGCAGTGTGGTGGTGTTCTAGAGGATTTCGCGCTTGTCATCCCGGAAGCGCCGCAGGCGCTATCCGGGACGTTTCTGCCGAACCTTTCCAAAGGTCCGGTCGCCGCTTGGGCGAACCGGACCGGGCGTGGAGAATGCACGGTTCGGGGTGACCTGACCCGGCTCCCGGTTCAGCCCTGCGGTCTGACCGGGAGGGACGCATGGGACCGTTCACGTCCCGGATAGCCGCTTCGCGGCTTCCGGGATGACAAGGCGGCGGGATCGGGGTTAGTCTCCAAACGAAACCTACTAACCGGAGGGAGTCCATGTTCACACACATCACCGTCGGCGCGAACGACGTCGAGGCGTCGCGGAAATTCTATGACGCCGCGCTCGGCGCCCTGGGGCTTGAGCCGGGGCAGGGGCCGGACGCCAAGGGCCGGTACTGGTGGCGCACGCGCATGGGGGCCTTTGCGGTCGGGGCGCCGATCGACGGCGAGCCCGCCTGCCACGCCAACGGCGGCACCATCGGCTTCGGGGCCAAGTCGGCCGAGATGGTCCAGGCCTTTCATGACGCGGGCGTCGCCGCCGGCGGCACCTCGATCGAGGATCCGCCCGGCGAGCGTGCCGGCGGCCCGTTCGGCACGCTGAACCTGGCCTATCTGCGCGATCCGTCGGGCAACAAGATCTGCGCGCTGTACAGGGCAGGGTGACCGGATTTTCCTTCTCCGCTCATCCCGGCGAAAGCCGGGACCCAGTGCTTTGGATGATCGGTCGGGGTAGGCTGTCGGGAACGATGTCCTGAAACGCCGGCGTCACGCTGGACAGAACTGGGTCCCGGCTTTCGCCGGGATGAGCGGAATCAGAGGGACGGTCATACCGACCGAATGATCGAGATGTCGGAACAATCCGAGCTTGAGATCGAATGGACCACCGGCGACGGAGCCATGGTGCTGGGCCCTCGCTATCACGACGGCAACCTGGTCTCAGTCCATATCGACAAGCAACAGGTCGAGGTCGTGATCGACGCTGTTGGGGGCGGCCAGACCCGCTTCCGATTTCTGTGCGCAGAATTCGGCAGCATCGGCCTCGTCAGTCACGCGATCGTTTCGGACGTGTTCGCATTTCCGATCCACAGGTCGGACGATCCTGACCCAGCGATGAGTGAGGCCATTCATGTCCTCAATGGAGGCATGACCCCCTTGGGCGATATCGTCACGGAAAGCAGGTTCATGCTGGGTCACCATGAGAGCCTTCTGGTCTTCTTCACCTGCTCCTATGGCGGCCCTTTCAGCATCCTGTGCCACCAGATGATCGTCACTCGTCGAGGCTATTGATCGCCAATGCAGACCACCAAGACCCACGCCGTCCACGGCGGCACCCTGCGCTATCTGAAGCATGACAGCGCCACGACCGGCACGCCCATGACCCTGTCGGTTTTCGTGCCGGCGGGGGAGGGGCCGTTTCCGGTGCTGGTCTGGCTGTCGGGCCTGACCTGCACCGAGGACAATTTCACCACCAAGGCCGGGGCCTATGTGGCGGCGGCGGCGCACGGGGTGATCATCGTCGCGCCCGATACCTCGCCGCGCGGGGAAGGGGTCGCGGACGACCCGGCGTACGATCTGGGGCAGGGTGCGGGCTTCTATGTCGATGCGACCGAGGCGCCCTGGGCCCCGCATTTCCGCATGGAAACCTGGGTCATCGGGGAGCTGATCGCTCTGATCGACGCCGAATTCCCGACGACGAGGACGCGGTCGATCAGCGGCCATTCGATGGGCGGGCACGGGGCGCTGACGCTGGCGTTGCGGCATCCGCACCTGTTCCGGTCAGTCTCGGCCTTTGCGCCCATCTGTTCGCCGACGCGGTGTCCCTGGGGGGAGAAGGCTTTCACCGCCTATCTGGGCGAGGATCGCGCGTTGTGGGAGGCGCATGATGCGGCGCGGCTGATCGAGGGCGGTGTGGGTGAGGGCTGTTTCGACGACATCCTGATCGACCAGGGCGAGGCCGACCCCTTCCTTGTGGAACAGCTGAAGCCCGAACTGCTGGTCGCGGCGGGCGCGGCGGCGGGGCAGAAAGTCACCCTGCGGATGCAGCCGGGATACGACCACTCCTATTTCTTCATGGCCAGTTTCATCGCCGACCATGTGGCCTTCCACGCGAAAAGGCTTAAGGCCTGAGCGCATGACTGACGCCGCCCACGCCGAGATGTTCGCCGCCCTGTGCAAGGAGGTCGGCTTCTGCCTGCATCCCAAGGGGGAGAAGCGGGTGCTGGAGGCGCTGCCCAACGGTCTGGACGCGGCGACGCGGGCTGTGTTCGACGCCGAGGGGGTGGATTTCGCCTCGGCCTCCGGTGACCTGAGGCGGGCGGTGCGGGATTGTCTGAAGGCCAATCTGCCGCAGGCCTGAGGGGAACGAATTCCGGCCGTCGGGCTTGGGTTCCGGGGCGGGGTCCCCAGATGGGGGTCTCTGAAACCCCGTCCAAGGAGACTCCCCATGGCCTTTGTGCTGCCGCCCCTGCCCTATGCCCATGATGCCCTGGAGCCGGCGATCGACAAGGCGACGATGGAATTCCATCACGGCAAGCACCATCAGGCCTATGTCGACAATCTGAACAAGGCGATCGATGTCGATCCGGCCCTGCAGGGCCGGTCACTGGAAGAGCTGTTCGCCACGATGTCCGGGGTGCCGAAGGCGGTGCGCAACAACGGCGGCGGGCACTGGAACCACAGCCTGTTCTGGGAGCTGCTGGCCCCGGTCGGCGAGACCGGCGAACCCTCCGCCGAACTGGCCGCCGCCATCGACCGCGACCTCGGCGGGATGGAGGCGTTCAAGACCGCCTTCAACGCCGCCGGTGCCGGCCAGTTCGGCTCGGGCTGGGCCTGGCTGATCGTGCAGGACGGGCGGCTGAAGGTCACCTCGACGCCGAACCAGGACAATCCGCTGATGGATGTGGCCGAGGACCGGGGGGCCGTGGTTCTGGCCGCCGATGTCTGGGAGCACGCCTATTATCTGAACTACCAGAACCGCCGGGCCGACTATCTGAAGGCGTTCTGGACGGTGGTGAACTGGAACAAGGCCAACGCCCTGTTCGCGGCGGCGATGGCCTGAAGGCAGGGGCCAGCCTTGACGGATGGACGGCGCGCGGTCATAAGCGCGCCCTTCACGCCGTCGGGTCCGCCCGTCTGCGCGAACCACTACGGACGATGCGTGGACCGCCGTTGAGATCGTCTCTCCAGTTGGGGAGGGACCGGGCCGCATCACGAAGAAGAGTGACACATGTCCAAGCGCCATAGCGCCAAGTACAAACTCGACCGGGTCATGGGTGAAAACCTGTGGGGTCGTGCCAAGTCCCCCGTCAACAAACGCTCGTATGGCCCCGGCCAGCACGGCCAGCGTCGCAAGCAGAAGGTCTCGGACTTCGGCCTGCAGCTGAAGGCCAAGCAGAAGCTGAAGGGCTACTACGGCAACATCACCGAGAAGCAGTTCGCTGCGACCTATGAGGAAGCCTCGCGTCGCAAGGGCAACAGCTCGGAGAACCTGATCGGCCTGCTGGAGTCGCGCCTCGACGCCCTGGTCTATCGCGCCAAATTTGTCCCGACCGTCTGGTCGGCCCGTCAGTTCGTCAGCCATGGCCACGTGACCGTGAACGGCAAGAAGGTCGACATCGCCTCCTACCGCGTGAAGGTCGGCGACGTCGTCGAGGTCAAGGAAAAGTCCCGCAACATGGCGCTGGTGCTCGAAGCCCAGCAGTCGTCGGAACGCGACATCCCCGACTATATCGAAATCGGTGACCGCGGCTTCTCGGTCCGCTTCGTCCGCGTGCCGGAACTGGCCGATGTGCCGTTCCCGGTGAAGATGGAGCCGAACCTGGTGGTGGAATACTACTCGTCCTAGGTTTGGGCGCTACGCTCGCCCCCGGGTCCGGCCAGAGGCCGGCCCGAGGACAAGCCAAGGCGGTCGCTCGCTGCTTGAGCGCGGAGTGCGCGGCGGCGGCCCGCGCCGGGTCGGGAAGGCGAAGCCTTCTGACCGCGGGCCAGAAAACAAGAGAGGCCCCGGAGCGATCCGGGGCCTTTTTGCTATGGGGCTTCCTTACCAAAGCTTCACTTGGCCAGTCCGGTAAAGGTCGCTTTACATGGTCCCGGAACCTTGAAGGGGGCAGGGATGGATCGCAGGGTGTTTCTCGGGACGGTGGGGGCGGTGGCCGTGCTGCCGGCGGCGGGATGGGCACAGGACGCCGCCCCCGGCTGGGTCAAATTGCCGACCGAGCCCTATCGCGGCAAACAGGACGACATCAGTTTCGTCGACGCCCTGACCGGCTGGTACGGCAACGGGGCCGGCAAGCTGTTCAGGACCACCGACGGCGGCCAGACCTGGACCCAGCAGATGGACCGGCCCGGCACCTTTGTGCGGGCGCTCGGCTTCATCGATGAAAAGCGCGGTTTCCTGGGCAATATCGGGCCGGACTATTTCCCCAATGTCTCGGACACGACACCGCTGTATCGCACGCGCGACGGGGGCGATAGCTGGGAGCCGGTCGTGATCGAGGGCCCGCCGGTCAAGGGCATCTGCGCCATCGACATCCTGAAGACGCCTTTCATCAATGCGGGTGTGCTGGATCATCGGGTGACGGTGCGGGCGGGCGGCCGGGTGGGCACGCCGGCGGCCCTGGCGACGTCACGCGACGGCGGCGAGACCTGGACCTCGGAAGACATGACGGCCCACACCGCCATGATCCTGGACATCCATTTCGTCAGCGAACGGGTCGGCTTCATCGCCGGGGCCTCGGACGGCGATGTCCAGGTGTCGAAAGCCGTCATCCTGCGCACGGACGACGGCGGACGCAGCTGGACGCGGGTTTATGAGGGCACCCGGCCTTGGGAGCTGACCTGGAAGATGGCCTGGCCGTCGGCGAACGTCGGCTATGTCACGGTGCAGAGCTACAATCCCGACCCGGCCGCTTCGCAGCGGTTCGTGGCGAAGACCACCGACGGCGGCCGGAACTGGAGCGAGCTGCCGTTTGTCGACAATGCCGCGGTGCGCGAGTTCGGCATCGGCTTCGTCAGCGAGACCCGCGGCTGGGTCGGGGCTGTGCCCAACGGCTATGAGACCACCGACGGCGGGGCGAGCTGGGCCCCGGTCCGGATGGGCAATGCGGTGAACAAGGTGCGGATCGTGCCGCTGCCGGGCGGCGGCCATGCGGTGTTCGCGATCGGGGTCGAACTGCACCGGCTCGATCTGCCGGCCTGAGGCGGTCGGGAGGCCCGGCCGGTCCTTCCACCGCCCGGCGGAATTTCAGACCGCCCAGCCGGCCGGGTCGTCGAGATCGATGACGTTGGTCGGGCTGTGGATGATCGACACGGTCGTGCCGGGATGGCCGTCGGCGACCTGGACGCGCGCGTGCAGCTGATTGGCCAGAGCCCGGACGATGCTGGTTCCAAGACCGGGTGTCGCACTTTCCGCATCGGTCGGCATGCCCACGCCGTCATCAGCAACGGACAGTGTCCAGTTGGGGCCATGGCTGTTGTAGCTGACGATGATCCGCCCCTTTCGCCCGCCCGGGTAGGCGTGTTTGAGCGAATTGATCACCAGCTCGGTCACGATCAGGCCGAGGCTGATCGAGATGTCAGCGTCGACGACGCTGTCGTCGCAGTTCACATGCAGCGACAGCTGGTCATGATCGCGGATCATGGAGGCACCGACGCTGACGCACAGCTGGTCGAAATAGGGTTTGAGCGCGACCTCGCCCAGGCGGGAGGCGGCCAGCTGCTGTTGCAGGGCGGCGACGGACATGACCCGGCTGTGGGCGTCCTGAAGATGGCCGCGGGTCTCGTCGGACCGGGATTGGCGAGCGCTTTGCAGGATGACGCTGGCGATGATCTGCAGGCTGTTGGCGACACGGTGCTGAACCTCCTGAAGGAGGATGGCCTTTTCGCGCAGCAGGTCGACCTTGAGCTTTTCGCTGGCCCGGGCGTCGGTGACATCAGATACGCCCAGCAGCAGCCGGAGGTCGGCGCCGTCGCCCCAGGCGAGCAGATGGGCATTCAGCAGCAGGGAGCGGACGCCGCCGAGACGCTCGCTCTTCAGATCCATTTCATAGGCGTCGACGTCGGCTGCGCCGGACAGGGTGGCGGTCAGCAGGGAGCGGAGCCGGGGTCGGTTCCATTCGCCGTCGCCCAGGCTGAGGAAGGGCTCGCCGACGGCACCCGCGGGATTGATCTGGAAGGCAGTGAAGAAGGAGGCGCTGGCCGCAATGACGTTCAGGTCGCCGTCCAGCAGCACCAGGGGCGCGGTCGAGGATCCGACCACGGCCAGGGCCAGGCTGAGGGGGCCGTCGGGGTGGAGTGGGGTGGGGGCAGCCAGGGCCGGCCCTCCAGACAGTTACCGGAGACTCGCGAAGCGAAAGTCATACCCGTCTCAGAGTGTCGGCAAGGCTGACCCGACGCGTTCCTTGATCAGGCATGACCTTAACGAACCCTAGGCGCTTTACGTTGCGCAGGCACAATGATTTCCGGTCGAATTTCTGTATCCCGGCATGGAACCAAAGTCGCCATACTGCGGTTGGGCGAATGATGTTTACGGTCGAACAGTGCCTGGCCAAGGCAGTGGAGCTGGAACAGCGGATGGGCGAAGGCCTTCCGCCCGACGTCCGTGACGACTACGGCCAACTGGCCCTGCAATGGCGGCGTCTGGCCGAGCGGGCCATGATCCAGGACCGGAGGATGACCGCGACGGGCTGACCGGTTCCGGGCGGGATGCGCCTCGCTGATCAGCGCCGTTCGAAGGTCGGCAGCATGTCTGCCGGGATGCGGTGAGGCCGCATGGTGGTGGAATCCACCAGAACCCATTCGGTGATGCCCTGGGCGCAGACCCGACCTTCGCCGTCCTCGATCCGGACATAGCGGTTGAAGCGCGGGCCGTGCGGGTCGCCGACCCAGGTGCGGGCCACCACGCCGGTGGAGTCCGGCATCAGGGGGCGGAAATAGTCGATCTCGTGCCGGGTCCCGACCCAGGACCAGCGGCCGCGGGTCGCCTCATCGAAACGGGCGTTCCAGTGGGCTGTTCCGGCATCCTGCAGCCAGCCGACATAGACGACATTGTTGACGTGGCCGTTCTCGTCGATGTGTTCCGGACGAACCTCGAGCGGGACGATGAAGATCTCGCGGTCGGCCCGGGGTTCGAGGACGGCGCGGGCCATCAGGCGTCGGCTTGCTCGCCGAGGGGCACGCCCTTTTCGGCCATCAGCGCCTGCAGCTCGCCGGCGTTGAACATCTCGCGCACGATGTCAGACCCACCGACGAACTCGCCCTTCACATAGAGCTGGGGGATGGTCGGCCAGTCGCTGAAGGTCTTGATGCCGTCGCGCAGGCCCTCGTCCTGAAGCACATCGACGCCAACGAAATCCGCGCCGATATGGTCGAGGATCTGCACAGCCAGCGAGGAGAAGCCGCAACGCGGCGCGTCGGGCGAGCCCTTCATGAACAGGACCACGGCATGGTCCTTGAGGGTGTCGGCGATGAAGGCGTGGATGGGATCGGATTCGACTTGATCGGTCACGGACGCTGGCCTTTCGGTGAAGGGCGTCAGGTATGGACCGCAAGCTTGCCGGTCAAGGGTGTCAGGCGGCCCTGGCACCCGCGACGCGGGCCATTTCGATCTGGGCGGACAGACCCGAGGGCATGTCACGGTCCGGCACCATCGACAGGGTATTGAGCCGTTCGATATCGCTGGCCTCGATCATGACGCTGGACACCGAGGGGTCATTCAGGGCGTAGGCCAGGCAGATGGCTTCGGCTGACCAGTTGCGGGTTTGGTACAGGAAGGCGAAATTGCCGGCATGGGCGAGATCACCATCTTCCGGTTTCGGTTTGCCCCCGAAGCCGAAGAAGCCCGTTTTCCGGACATTGGGGGAGGTCGCTTTCTTGGCCGTGTTCAGGCTGTCCGGGAAATATCCATAGGCGAAGATGGCCATGTCACCCTCGCGCGCGGCGCGCAGGCGGGCGCGGACCTGCCAGCTGGAGTTGACGTGCAGCGGTGAGGCCAGGACGTCGAAGGCACCGGTGGAGACATAGGCGTCCATCACCGCGCCGTCGCCCGATATACCCAGCAGTCGCACCTGTTCGGTGGCGCGCAGGGCCTTGAGCGCGTTCAGCGTGGACTGCGGCAGCTCATGATCTGCGGGCTCATCGAGGAGGGCCAGGTCGAAATAGCCCAGGCCGGAGACGTTCAGGGTCTTGTCGATGGCTGCGGTGATGCCCTGGGCGGAGAAGTCGCGGTCCGAACCGCGGCGGCCGTCGCCGGCACCGAGGGTCAGGGACACCTGCACCAGCTTGCGATCGACATGCCCCAATGCCTGACCCAGGACCTCGGCCAGCACAGGGTCGGCGTTCTCGAGGCGGTAGGAGTTGATGCCGGCTTCCAGGGCCGAATAGATCAGTTCGCGACCGGCATCAGGCCCGGCGGTGATGTCGCGGATCCCGAAACTGAGGGTCAGGCAGGAAACGGCCTGTCCGGTCAGGCCGAAGGGACGGTAGCGCATGGGGTTAATCTCCCTGCTGGGTCGAGGCGGGCGGGGCTGAGGTCTCAAGCGCCAGCGCATGCAGTTCGCCACCCATCTTGCCCTTCAGGGCGGCATAGACGAGCTGATGCTGGCGCACCCGGGGCAGACCCTCGAAGGTCGGGGCCACGATCCGCGCGCGATAATGATCGCCGTCGCCGGCCAGATCGTCGATGACGATCTCGGCATCGGGAAAGGCTTCGGTCAGATGGCCGCGAAGCGTTTCGACGGACATGGGCATGGACGGCGCGGTCTCCGGATTCGTCCCCCAGGATGACGCATAAACCTTAATGGGTGGCTACGGCACCGCGTCCGGGCCGCTCCAGCAGCACGACAGATGAGCCCTTGTAGAGGGTCTCGGCATAGGGGCGGTAGCCGACCCGCGCCGCCAGGGCCTGGGACGGGGCATTGTCGGGGGAGATCATGCAGACGGTGCGCGGGGCCTTCAGGGTGTCGTCGCACCAGGCCAGGGCCGCTGACACGGCCTCGAAGGCCAGACCCTTGCCCTGGAAGCGCGGAGCCACGCCCCAGCCCAGTTCCGGGGCGTCGAAGGCGGGGTCGAGGATGCGGCGGTAGTCCAGCACCCCGACGCTGCCGACATAGTCGCCGGTCGCCGTCTCCCGGATCGACCAGTTGCCGTGGCCCTTGACCTGCCAGTGCCCGACGTCGCGCAGCAGGCGGAACCAGACGTCCTCGGATGTGAGGGGGGCGGGAAAGATGGCGGTGGCGAAGACCGGGTCGCCCCACAGGGCGATGAGGTCGTCGAGGTCGTTCAACTGGACCGGCGTCAGGGTCAGACGGTCGGTGCGGCGTATGGTCATGCGAACAGGGCTCCCGCGCGCTCGATCCGGGTCTGCCCGGTGGTGTCGGAGACAGCATAGGTGAAGCCAGGCTGGAGGGCGAAGGCCCCGGCGCGGCCCTGTTTGTCGAGCGCCAGCAGGGCGACCTGCGATCCTGCGACCCTTGTGCCCCGCAGCCGGGCCAGACGTTCGATCACGCTGCGGCAGGCGGCGACCGGGTCGAGGCCGTGGCGCATGGCCTCGACCACGGCATGGGCCCCGGCGACGCGGACGACGTCCTCGCCCACGCCGGTGGCGGTGGCCCCGCCGACCTCGTCATCGACATAGAGGCCGGCGCCGATGATCGGACTGTCGCCGACCCGGCCGCGCATCTTGAAGGCCATGCCGGAAGTGGTGCAGGCCCCGGCCATGCGCTGGTCGGCGCCGTTGGCCAGCAGGCCGATGGTGTCGTGATTGCCCGGTCCGCCCGGCATGGTGCGCCAGTCGGTATTCTCGCTGTTGATGCGCGGGGCATAGTTCGCCGTCTTGAGCCACTCCCGCCAGGCCGCCTCGGCGCGGGGGGTGAGCAGGTTCTGTGGCTGGAAACCCTGCTCGAGGGCGAAGGTGCGGGCTCCCTCGCCGACCAGCATGGTGTGGGGCGTCCGCTCCATCACCCGGCGGGCGACAGAGACGGCGTGGACGATGTCCTCCAGCGCACAGACCGCGCCGATGTCCCCGGCCCAGGTCATGACGCAGGCGTCCAGGGTCACCCGGCCGTCGCGGTCGGGCAGGCCGCCGTAGCCGACCGAGCTGTTGTTCTCGTCCGCCTCGGCCACGCGGCCGCCGGCCTCGACCATGTCCAGGGCCGAGCCGCCGTTGGCCCGCGCTGCGATGCCGGCGGCATTGGCTGCCGCGCCGAAATCCCAGGTCGAGACCATGACGGCAGGGGTGGCGGGCTGTGCGCGGGCGGTGGTCGCCAGGGCCATGGCCGGCGTGGCGAGGATCGCGCGGCGTGTTGCGGTCATGGCCTGACTCTTCTCTTCCGCTCATCCCCGCGAACGCGGGGACCCGGTCCTGTCCAGTGGGACGTCGGTGTTTCAGGACAAGGGATACCGCACCGCTCCGGCCGTCGCATCACCCAAAGCACTGGGTCCCCGCGTTCGCGGGGATGAGCGGATCAAGCCGTGCGCTCACATCAGCCCCAGTTGCTTGAAACTGGCCACGCCGTCGCGGCCGACGATCAGGTGATCGTGGACGTCGATACCGAGGGCGCGGGCGGCCTCGATGATCTGGCGGGTCATCTCGATGTCGGGCCGGGAGGGGGTCGGGTCGCCGGACGGGTGGTTGTGGACGATGATCATCGACTTGGCCGACAGCTCCAGCGCCCGGCGCACCACCTCGCGCGGATAGACCGGGGCATGGTCGACCGTGCCGCGATTCTGGATTTCGTCGAGGATCAACTGGTTGCGGTTATCGAGGTAAAGCACGCGGAACTGCTCGCGCGCCTCATGCTGCAGCGACAGGCGGACATAGGCGACCAGGGCGGTCCATGAGGAGATGACGGTACGTTTGGCGGCCTGTTCCTTGATGACCCGGCGGGCGACCTCATGCAGGGCGGCGAGGTCCAGCGCGGTTTCGGTGCCGATGCCTTTCGTCCGGCCCTTGGTGTCCTCGGCCTTGACCGTGATCAGGTCCTCGACCGGGGCCGCCAGGACGGCGGCCAGGGAACCGAAGCGGGCCAGCAGGGCCTTGGCGATGGGTTTGACGTCGCCCTGCGGCTGGCTGCGGAACAGGAAGAGTTCGAGCAGTTCATAGTCGGGCAGGTGATGGATGCCGGCGCCGCGGGCGCGGTCCCGCAGGCGCTCGCGGTGGCCCGTGTGGTGGGGCTTGGGCGCGGGTGCCGGTGCCGTGGCGTCCATGGTCAGGCGTCGGCCCGGCGGTTTGAAACCCTCAGCTCGAAATGGTCGTAGGGGAAGATAACCTTGCCGCTCTCGCCGCGCCGGACGACGCCGCTCTTGATCAGGCCGGTGACGTCGCCGTGTACAGCCTTGACGTCACGGTCGACCTTTCGCGCCACCTCACGGATGCTCATCTCGCCGGCTCCGGCCATGGCGGTCAGTATGTCCCAGCGCTTGCCGGTCAGGATGCGCCAGAGCAGGTCGGACGTGATGAAACTGATCTCGGCGTAACCCTTCTCGACGCCTTCAAAGGCGCTTCGGAAGTCGGCGAAGACCTCATCTTCGGTCCTCACGCTGAAGACGACCATTCTGAAGTCGCCATTCTCGTACCGTTCGTCGGAAATCGAGTTCGAGCCGGGCGAGGTCATGAAATTCATAGGGCATCTCCGCGTCACCGATGTGGACGTGGTCGCCTTTGCCCCGCTCGTTATCGAAACGAACGACGCAGACCTCGTCGCAGACGAAGGCCAGGCTGTATTTGTAAAAATGGGTCGAGCCGACGACCGGGACCGGCACTTCCCAAACCCGGATGTGCATGGCCTCATCCTCGCCGACGCCGACCTCATCCTCACGGATCAACCGCGCCTTCATGCTGGAGAATACTCCAACAGATTGAGTGTTGTCAACTGGTCCAACAGCGCCTCCCGACTGTGCGGAAGGGCAACCTATCCTAGAATTTGGGCCGGAACAGCCCCGCCGGGCTGGCGCTGAACAGCTCCACGCCGGTTTCGGTGACACCGCAGGTATGTTCGCACTGGGCCGACAGCGACTTGTCGCGGGTCACGGCGGTCCAGCCGTCGGACAGGACCTTCACATGCGGCTTGCCCAGGTTCACCATCGGCTCGACGGTGAAGAACATGCCGGCTTTCAGCGTCGCGCCCTCGCCGCGGCGGCCGTAGTGCAGGACGTTGGGGCTGTCGTGGAAAAGCCGGCCGATGCCGTGGCCGCAGAAGTCGCGGACGACCGACATGCGGGCGGCCTCGACCACCTGCTGGATGGCATAGCCGATGTCGCCGAAGGTGTTGCCCGGCTTGATCATGGCCAGACCGGCTTCCAGCGAGTCATAGGTGACCTCGATCAGCTTCCTCGCGCGGGCGTTGATCTCGCCGACGGCGTACATGCGGCTGGAATCGCCATGCCAGCCGTCGACGATGACGGTGTGGTCGATGTTGACGATGTCGCCTTCCTTCAGAACCTTGTCGCCGGGAATGCCGTGGCAGACGACGTGGTTGATCGAGGTGCAGATGGTCTTCTCATAGCCCTTGTAGCCGAGGCAGGCGGGCAGGGCCCCGTGGTCGAGGGTGAACTCGCGCATGCGGTCGTCCAGCTCGCCCGTGGTCACGCCGGGGACCACATAGGGCGTGATCATGTCCAGCGCCTGACCCACCAGACGGCCGGCTGCGCGCATGCCCTCCCAGGCCTCGTCGCCCTCATGGACGCGGATCTCGTGGGTGCGGACGAAGGCGTCGCTGTCCAGTTCGGGGGTCTCGTACATGGGGGGCTTTCGGCAGGCGGCAGGCTCGGTTCAGATGACGACCATAGCACAGATGCTCAAGGCGACACGATGACCGGGCGGCGACGGGGGTCTAGGGTGTGGCCATGACCGAATCCTCCCCCACCGCCGCCGTCCTGATCATCGGTGACGAGGTCCTGTCCGGCCGGACGCAGGACACCAATCTGAACACCATCGCCCGGTTCCTGGCGGCGCTGGGGATCGACCTCGAGGAGGCGCGGACCATCGGCGACCGCAAGGACCAGATCGTCGACAGTCTGAACGCCCTGCGGGTGGCCCACGACTATGTCTTCACCACCGGCGGGATCGGGCCGACCCATGACGACATCACCGCCGATGCGGTGGCGACGGCCTTCGGCGTGGCCCTGCCCGAGCATCCGGACGCCATGGCGATCCTCGGGCGGCGGTATGGCGACGAGTTCAATACGGCGCGGCGGCGGATGGCGCGGATCCCGGAGGGCGGGACGCTGATCGCCAATCCGGTGACCGATGCGCCGGGGTTCCAGATCGGCAATGTCTTCGTCATGGCCGGGGTGCCGAAGATCATGACCGCCATGCTGGAGGATGTGGCTCCCCGGCTGCGGACCGGGGCGGTGGTGCATGCGCGGACCGTCCGGGTGACCGGGGTGGGCGAGGGCGCGATCGCCGACCTGCTGACCGCCGCGGCGCGGGCGGAGCGCGAGATCAGCTTCGGCAGCTATCCCTTCGGCCATGGCTCGGTGGGCGAGTTGGGGACGAATCTGGTGGTGCGGGGGCGGGACGCGGCCAGGGTGGAGGCGGCGGTGGCCGGGTTGCTGATGGAGCTGGCGGCGGCGGGGGTAGCGGCGGTTCGGATCTGATCCTTCTCCCATTGGGAGAGGGTCAGCGTTGGAAGGCCTCTGCCACGGCGTGCCAGGCCGGATTGGCGCGGCCGCTGGCGTCAAGCAGCAGGGCACTTTCGTCGGGCCGGTTCTTGCCCTCGGCCCGGACCAGCCAGCTGTCGGTGTCGCGCAGGCCCCAGGTGGTGAAGGCATAGCGCTGGCGTTCCGGCAGGGCCATGAAGGCCTCGGCCAGTTCACCGACGCGGGCGACCTGCTGGGCGCGGCGTTCGGCGGTCGAGCGCAGGTCCGGCATCCGGCCGCCGTCGCGCTGCATGGGAAAGTCGAGCTCGGAGACGTGGATCGGCAGGCCGAGCGAGGCGGCGTCGCGCATGAAGCGGGTGATCTGTCCGGCCGGGATCTCGATGTCGAGATGTGACTGGGTGCCGATGCCGCCGATCGGGGCCCCGAGTTTCAGCAGGCGTTCGACCAGTTTGAGGAAGGTCGCGCCTTTGCGCGGGATGTTCTCGAGATTGTATTCGTTGAGGAAGAGGACGGCGTCCGGATCGGCCGCCTTCGCCTGTTCGAAGGCGCGGACCATATAGCCGTCCATGCCCAGCGCCCGGCTCCAGTGGCAGTCGCGCAGTCCGTTGCCGTCCTCGGCCACGGGCTCGTTGACCACGTCCCAGCCGGCCATCCGGCCCCGGTAGCGACCGACGAAAGTGGTGATGTAGCGGTCGTATTCGGCGGCGAAGCGGGCGCGGGACAGTTTCGCATCATCGAAGACGTCCGCTCCCTGGGAATACCAGATGACGGTGTGGCCATGGACGCGCAGGCCGTTGTGGTGGGCGAAGGCCACGACGCGGTCGGAGGGCTCGAAATCGTAGCTGAAGCCGGGGCCGAGGGTGCGCTCCATCTTCTGCTCCCATTCGGGGGTCAGCTGGGAGCAATGGCGCAGCGTCTGCTCGACCCAGTCCGGCTGGTCGAGCTGCCAGGTCATGCCGGTGGCGCCGAAGGGAAAGGGGGCGAGGGACTTCAGCGGCGGCGCGAGCGGACCGTCGGCGGTCCGGGCCGAGGCGAGGCGGTCGCAG
>VYLK01000127.1_pt1 | contig 30470 bp, 34 predicted proteins | sample 5114321 | NCBI WGS metagenome assembly VYLK01 (sample SAMN12291792, study PRJNA351875) | freshwater metagenome | isolation source: freshwater lake | place: USA: Michigan, MSU2 Lake | collected 2011-08-16
CACCCACGGGGGCGGGCACGGGCGCGCCGGGCGGCCCCGGCACGGGTGGTGGCGCGGTGTCTGCCGCGGCGCAGCCCAGCACGGGCGGCTTCATCCAGGCCGATCCGGCCACCAACTCGCTGATCATCACGGCGCCGGAGCCGCTCTACAAACAGGTGCGCGCGCTCATCGACCAGCTCGACACGCGCCGCGCGCAGGTCTACATCGAAAGCATGATCGTCGAGGTGGCTGGCGGCGACGCGGCCGACTTCGGCTTCCAGTGGCAGGGCCTCCTGGGCCAGAGCGGCGACCGCACGGGTCTCGCCGGCGGCACCAACTTCACGCCTGCGGGCGGTGTGGGCAACATCATCAGCGTCAACACTGGCGCGGTGCAGGGGCAGATCAACCTCGGCCAGGGCCTGAACGTGGGCCTGCTGCGGGCCTACAACGGCGTCACCTCGCTGGCGGCCATCGCGCGCATGCTGCAGAGCCAGGCGCAGACCAACATCGTCAGCACGCCGACCTTGATCACGCTGGACAACGAAGAGGCCAAGATCGTCGTCGGCGAGAACGTGCCCTTCATCACCGGCCAGTTCACGGGCGTGGGCGGCACCGGCGGCGCCACCACCAACCCCTTCCAGACCATCGAGCGCAAGGACGTGGGCATCACGCTGCGCATCCGCCCGCAGATCGGCGAGGGCGGCGCGGTGCGCATGACCATCTTCCAGGAGCAGAGCAGCGTCAAGCAGGACACCGCCGCCGGAACCACCAACGCCGGCCCCAGCACCACCAAGCGCAGCTACGAAGGCGCGGTGGTGGTGGACGACGGCGAGATCCTGGTTTTGGGCGGCCTGATCGAAGACCGCTTCGTCACCAACCAAAGCAAGGTGCCGCTGCTGGGCGACATCCCCTGGCTGGGCGCGCTCTTCCGCAGCGAAAGCCGCGAGCGCCGCCGCACCAACCTGATGGTCTTCCTGCGCCCGATCGTGATGCGCGATGCCGAATCGGCCAACCGCTTCTCGGCCGACCGCTACGAGCAGATGCGCGGCCGGCAGCAAGATGCGCAGCCTGCGCCCAGCGTGGTGATGCCGATCAATGAATCGCCGGTGCTGCCGGCGCGGCCGCAGGCGAATCAGCCACTGAGCAGTGCACCGGCTGCTGCCCCAGCCCCGGCCCCGGCAGCCCCGGCGCCGCGCCCCTGACCGCAGCGCTGAGACCCTGCCATGGCCGTGCGTCACCCCCTGCCTTACGCCTACGCCAAGGCGCACACGTTGTTGCTCGAAGACGACGGCGAGCAGCTCGCGCTGTGGGCCGCCGAAACCACCTCGCCCTCGGCCCTGGCCGAGGTGGGGCGCCTGTTCGACGTGGCCGCCTTCGAGCGCGAGAACAGCAGCACGCTGGTGCAGCGCATCGCCGCGGCCTACGCGGGCGGTGAAAGCAGCGCCGCCGCCGTGATCGGTGAGGTGGAAAGCGGCGTTGACTTGAGCCGCATGATGCAGGACCTGCCCGCGGTGGAAGACCTGCTGGAGGCGGCCGACGACGCGCCCATCATCCGCATGCTCAACGCGCTGCTGACGCAGGCCGCGAAGGACGGCGCTTCCGACATCCACATCGAGCCCTATGAACGCAGCAGCAGCGTGCGTTTCCGCGTCGACGGCACGCTGCGCGAGGTGGTGCAGCCCAACAAGGCGCTGCACGCGGCTTTGATCAGCCGGCTGAAGATCATGGCCGAGCTCGACATCGCCGAGAAACGCCTGCCGCAGGACGGCCGCATCAGCTTGCGCATCGGCGGCCGCGCCATCGACGTGCGTGTGAGCACGCTGCCCTCGTCGCACGGCGAACGCGCGGTGCTGCGCCTCTTGGACAAGACCGAGAGCCGTTTCACGCTGGAAGGCCTGGGCATGGACGGCGAGGTGCTCAAGAGCTTCGACCGCCTGGTGCAGCAGCCGCACGGCATCGTGCTCGTCACGGGCCCCACCGGAAGCGGCAAGACCACCACGCTCTACGCCAGCCTGGGCCGCGTGGAAACCGCCACCACCAACGTGCTGACCGTGGAAGACCCGGTGGAGTACGAGCTGGCCGGCATCGGCCAGACGCAGGTGAACCCGAAGATCGACCTGACGTTTGCCAAGGCCCTGCGCGCCATCCTGCGGCAGGACCCTGACGTCATCATGATTGGCGAGATCCGCGATCACGAGACCGCCAGCATCGCCATCCAGGCCAGCCTGACGGGCCACCTCGTGCTCGCCACCGTGCACACCAACGACGCGCCGAGCAGCGTCACGCGCCTGATCGACATGGGCGTGGAGCCCTTCCTGCTGAGCAGCAGCCTGCTGGGCGTGCTGGCGCAGCGCCTGGTGCGCAAGCTCTGCCCGCACTGCAAGAAACGCGGCGACGACGGCGAAGACGGCCAGCCGCGCTGGCACCCCGTGGGCTGCGAGAAGTGCAGCATGACGGGCTACAAAGGCCGCACCGGTGTCTACGAGCTGATGCGCGTGGACGAACACGTGCAGGCGCTGATCCACAACCGCGCGCCCGAACAGGACCTGGTGGCGGCCGCGCGGGCCGCGGGCCTGAAGAGCATGCGGGAAGACGGTGAGCGCTTGGTGCGTGAAGGCATCACCTCACTCGAAGAAGTGATCCGGGTGACGCGCGACTAGCCATGCCTGCCTACCGTTTCGAGGCGCTCGACGCCGCCGGTAAGGCCCAGAGTGGCCTGCTGGAAGCCGACAACGTGAAGGCCGCGCGGCAGCAGCTGCGCGGGCGCGATCTGGTGCCGCTGGCGGTGACGGCCGTCACCATGGCGGCCACCGACAACAGTACCGCGGCGCGCTTCACGCGGCGCGTGTTCTCGGCCACCAGCCTGGCGGTGTGGACGCGCCAGCTCGCCGGCTTGGTGGGCTCAGGCCTGCCGCTGGAGCGGGCGCTCACGGCGCTGGCCGACGAGGCCGAGAACCCGCGCCAGCGCGAGCTGGTGGCGCACCTGAAGAGCGAGGTCAACGCCGGCAGCTCTTTCGGCCGCGCCTTGGGCACCGCGCCGCGCGAGTTCGACGAGATCTACCGCGCCGTGGTGGCCGCGGGCGAGCAGAGCGGCGCCTTGGGCGCCGTGCTCGAACGCCTGGCCGACGACCTGGAGGACCGCCAGGCCCTGCGCAGCAAGGTGCTGGGCGCGATGCTCTACCCGGCCATCGTCTCGCTGGTGGCGCTGATCATCGTGATCGTGCTCGTGACCTTCGTGGTGCCGCAGATCGCCAACGTCTTCACCACGGGCAAGCGCGCTTTGCCTTTCCTGACCGTGGCGATGCTGGGCGTGAGCAGTTTCGTGCGCAACTGGGGCTGGGCCGTGGCGCTGCTGGCCACCGGCGGCATCACGGCCTTCGTGCTGGCGCGGCGCAACGAGGCTTTCCGCGAACGCACCGATGCGGCCTTTCTGAACCTGCCGCTCTTCGGCCGCCTGGCGCGGGGCTACAACGCTGCGCGTTTCGGCGGCACGCTGGCCATGCTGGCCGGGGCGGGCGTGCCCATCCTGAAGGCGCTGCAGGCCGCGGCGGAGACGCTGGGCAACCGCGCCATGCGGGCCGATGCGCTGGACGCGCTGGTGCAGGTGCGCGAAGGCGCGCCTCTCGCCAGCGCGCTGGCGGGCAAGAAGCGCTTCCCGGGGCTGCTGGCGATGTTCGCGCGCCTGGGCGAGCAGACGGGACAGCTGCCGCAGATGCTGCAGCGCGCGTCCACGCAGATGTCGGCCGAGGTGCAGCGCCGCGCCTTGAGCGCTGCCACCATCCTGGAGCCGCTGCTCATCGTGGGCATGGGCGGCGTGGTGGTGGTCATCATGCTGGCGGTGCTGATGCCGATCATTCAGCTGAACACCTGGGTGAAGTAGGGCCCCCCAGCTCGCTGCGCTCGCCTCCCCCCGAGGGGGAGGTTCGGCCTGTGCCCGGGGGACCCGGGCACGGCCTCTGGCTTGATGTTGGGCGGCGCTTCGCACGCCCGTCTGGAGCCAACCGTTTTCGCTTTACGCCGAGGGCTTGGCGTCGGTTTCTGCGTCGGGGGCTTTGGTGTGCTTGATGAAGAGGCCGGCGGCGATGATGCCGATCTCGTACAGGATGCACATCGGGATGGCCAGGGCCAACTGGCTGATGACGTCGGGTGGGGTCACGACGGCGGCGATGATGAAGCTGGCGACGATGAAGTAGCCGCGCCAGGCGCGCAGCTGCTCCAGCGTGACGATGCCCATGCGGGCCAGCACCACCACGGCGATGGGCACCTCGAAGGCGATGCCGAACACGAGGAAAAGCGTCAGCACGAAGCCGAAGTACTGCTCGATGTCCGGCGCGGCCGTGATGGTTGTGGGCGCGAAGGCCTGGATGAACTTGCTCATCCCCGGGATCACCAGGAAGTAGCAGAAGGCCACGCCGGCGAGGAAGAGCACTGTGCTGCTGACCACCAGCGGCAGCACCAGCTTCTTCTCGTGCGAGTACAGGCCCGGCGCGACGAAGGCCCACAGCTGGTACAGCACCACCGGCAAGGCCACCATGAAGGCCGCCATGAGCGTGATCTTCAGCGGCACCAGGATGGGCGAGATCACGTTGGTGGCGATCAGCTTGGTGTCGGCCGGCAGGTGCGCCACCATCGGCTCGGCCAGCAGGTCGTAAAGCCCCGCGGGGCCTGGCCAGAAGCACAGCGCGCCGAAGACCACACCCACCGCGATGACGGCGCGGATCAGCCGGTCGCGCAGTTCGACGAGGTGGGAAACGAAGGGGGCTTCGGTGCCGGCGAGCTCGTCGGGCTTGTTGTCGTTGCTGCTCATCGGCCTGTCTTCACCGGCCCGTGGTGGTGCCGGCCGTGCCCTTCGGGCGGAAGCGCGCCACACGCGCCGCGCCCGACAGCGCCTTGGTGCGCACGCCGTTGCGCTGCTTGTACCACTGCGGCGTGGCCCCGCGCTTCAGGCGCCAGTTCTTCTTGGGGTGCGTGTAGTAGGGCGGCGGCGAGGCCAGCGGCTCGTAGCCGATGCTGCCGGTGCCGCTGTTCGAGCCGCTGCCATCGAGCCCGGCGGTGGCCGAAGCCCACTCGTTGTCGAAGGCGGCGCTGGCCGAGTTGACCTCGGTGCGCACGGTGTCTTCCACGTTGCGCGCCGCGTCTTCGAACTGCGTCTTCATCTTCTTGAGCTCTTCTAGCTCGATGCTCCGGTTCACCTCGGCCTTGACGTCGGAGACATAACGCTGCGCCTTGCCGAAGAGCGCACCCACGGTGCGCGCCACGCGCGGCAGCTTCTCGGGGCCGATGACCACCAGGGCCACGGCGCCGATGAGCGCGATCTTGTCGAGGCCGAAGTCCATCATGGCGTCAACGCCGCAGCGAGAGCAGCTTCAGTCAAGCGGCTCAGCTCTTGGTCTTGGCGTCTACGTCCACCGTGTTGGTGTCGGCGCGCTTGGCGGTGGTGACCTGCTGAGCCGGTGCATCGGCCGCGGGCGTGTCGTCGCCACCGGTCTTCATGCCTTCCTTGAAGCCCTTGACAGCGCCACCGAGGTCGCTGCCGATGTTGCGAAGTTTCTTGGTGCCGAAGATGACCACGACGACCAGCAAAACGATCAGCCAGTGCCAAATGCTGAACGAACCCATGATCTCTCTCCTGAGGAAGGCGAAGCCCTCGATTCTACGGTTGATGCGTGAAGGGCCTGTGGCAGCGCAGGCTCAAGCCCTCGCTGCCGCCGGGCCCGCTGAAATCAGCCTTTGGCCCACGGCCGCGGCCCGCCCATCACGTGCATGTGGAGGTGATAGACCTCCTGCCCGCCATCGGGCCCGGTGTTGATGACGGTGCGGAAGCCCCCCGTCACGCCCAGTTGCTTCATCAGCCTGGGCGCCAGGCCCAGCATGCGGCCGAGCAGCGCATCGTGCTCGGGGCCCACGTCGGCCAGCGTGGCGATGTGCTGCTTGGGGATCACCAGCACGTGCACCGGCGCCCAGGGCGCGATGTCGTGGAAGGCCAGCAGTTCTTCGTCTTCGAAGACCTTCTTCGCCGGGATCTGCCCGGCGATGATCTTGCAGAAGATGCAGTTCGGGTCGGCGCTGCTCATGCGTGCAAAGGGGGCAAGGGTTTCAGGCGCTGGTTTTCACGCGTTGATCGGGCGGTTGCTGTTCAGGTTCATCCAGCCGCGCACCACGCGGTAGAGGAACCAGATGGAGATGCAGGTCCAGGCGATCCAGCCCGGCACCACGAACAGCAGCCACAGCGGGGCGGTGATGAGGTAGAGGATGGCCGCGATCACGACGCTGCGGATGCGCCAGCCGAAGTGCGACTCTTGCCAGGTGCCCGCGGCATCGCTGCGCTTGACGAGGTCGATGATGAAGGCCACCAGCAGCAGCGCCACGCCGGGCTGTGCGCCCGGGATCACCGCGCCCACGGCCACGATGGCGTGCAGCAGGTAGCTGATGTGGCCCACCGTCTTCAGGCTGTTGTCGCGCTCGACGGTGTCGATGACTTGGTTCATGGCTGCGGCCCTTTCGTGGCGGCAATGTGCTCGGCAGCTTCGCGTTCGCGCACCTTGCGCAACGCGAACTCTTCCAGCCCGGACAAGCCCTCACGCCGCTCAAGTTCGGCCAGCACATCGGCCGGTTTCAGGTTGAACTGCGCCAGGGCCACCATCGTGTGGAACCAGAGATCGGCGACTTCGCCCACCAGGGCGGCGCCACCGCCGTCCTTGGCGGCCATCACCACCTCGGTGGCCTCTTCGCCCACCTTTTTCAAGATGGCGTCGGTGCCTTTGGAAAACAAGCGCGCGACATAACTTTTGTCGGGGTCTTGCCCGCGCCGCGCTTCGATGACCTCGGCCAGCCGGGCCAGGGTGTCATTGCTGCTCATTTGTAAATGCTCTCGGGGTCTTTCAGCACGGGCTCCACCGCCTGCCACTGCGGCGCTGTAGCGCTGGTGTCCAGGCGGTTGAAGAAGCAGCTGTGGCGACCGGTGTGGCAGGCGATGGACGGGTCGTGGCCGTGCTGCGTCACGCTGAGCAGCACCACGTCGGCGTCGCAGTCCAGGCGCATCTCGTGCACCTGCTGGAAGTGGCCCGACTCCTCGCCCTTGTGCCACAGGCGCTGCCGCGAGCGGCTGTAGTACACGGCCTGCCCACGCGCCGCGGTGGCTGCCAGCGCCTCGCGGTTCATCCACGCGAACATCAGCACGTCCTTCGTGCCGTGCTCCTGGGCGATGACGGGCACCAGGCCCTGCGCATCCCACTTCACTTGATCGAGCCAACTCATGGGCAGGAGTCTAGTGGGTGGCCCCGGAGTAACCCTGCTCGGCGGCCAGCCAGGCCAGCACCGGCACCGTGCCGGGCAGCACCGGGGCCACCTGCACGGGCAGCGTCTGCCAGGCCATGGTCTGGCCTTCGCGCATTTCGAAATCGCCCGTCCACTGCCACACCTTGCAAAAGTGCAGGCGCACGCGGGCGTGCGGGTAGTCCATCAGGTCGATCTTCCAGGGCTCGGCGTGGCCGATGGTGATGCCCAGTTCTTCCTGCAGTTCGCGGCGCAGGGCCTGCACCACGGTTTCGCCGGCTTCGAGCTTGCCGCCCGGGAACTCCCAGTAGCCGGCGTAGACCTTGCCCTCGGGGCGGCTGGTCAGCAGGAAGCGGCCTTCGGCGTCGATCAAGACCCCGACCGCGACATCGACGGCCTGGCGCTCCGGCGCCGTTGAGTTCTCAGCCACCGTGCCGCCCCGCGTAATCGCGCGCGAACTGCTGGGCCACGCGGCCGCTGCGGCTGCCGCGCTCCAGCGCCCACACGAGGCTTTCTTGCCGCGCTGCGGTGATGGCTTCCTGCGCGACCCCGAAGTGGCGCAGCCACTGAGCAACGATCGCCAGGTACTCGCCCTGCGTGAAGGGGTAGAAGCTGATCCACAGCCCGAAACGCTCGCTCAGCGAGATCTTCTCTTCCACCACCTCGCCCGGGTGCACCTCGCCGTCTTCGGTGTGCTGGTAGCTGAGGTTCTCTTTCATGTATTCGGGCAGCAGGTGGCGGCGGTTGCTGGTGGCGTAGATCAGCAGGTTGTCGCTGGCGGCTGCCACGCTGCCGTCGAGCACGCTTTTCAGCGCCTTGTAGCCGGGCTCGCCTTCGTCGAAGCTGAGGTCGTCGCAGAAGACGATGAACTTCTCGGGCCGCTCGGCCACCAGGTCGATAAGGTCGGGCAGATCGACGAGGTCGGCTTTGTCCACCTCGATCAGGCGCAGCCCCTGCGGTGCGTATTCGTTCAGCATGGCCTTCACCAGGCTGCTCTTGCCGGTGCCACGTGCGCCCGTCAGCAGCACGTTATTGGCGCCGTGGCCGGCGACGAACTGTGCGGTGTTGCGCTGCAGGCGTTCTTTCTGAGCGTCCACTTCCTGCAGGTCGGCCAGGGTGATGCGCGAGACGTGTTTGACCGGCTCCAGCACGCCGGCGCTGCCGCGCTTGCGGTAGCGGAAGGCCACCGAGGCCTGCCAATCGGGGGCCGTGGCAGCGTGGGGCAGGATGGCCTCCAGCCGTGCCAGCAGCGATTCGGCGCGCACCAGCAGGTGCTCAAAAGCGGGATTCATGGGCGCGCAGTTTAGGCGCCGGGCAGGGCACGCACTTCGTCGCCGGCCACCACGTAGACACGTTCGCCGGCCGTCGGCCGCACGACGTGCATGCCCGTGAAAGCGCCGAAGGCCGGCAACACGCCCACGGCTGCGCCGAAGTGGAAACACGGCAGCCGCAGCCGCTCGTGCGCGCGGCCGCCCAGCACCACCGCAGGGTGCAGGTGGCCGGCCAGCGCGTAGGCGCCGGGCACGGGCTGCGGGTGGTGGCACAAGGCCAGGCTGCCCAGGGTGTAGGGCTCGTCGACGCAGCGCACGCCCCAGGCTGCGGGCGGGTCGCCGGCGTGGCCGTCGTGGTTGCCGCGCACCAGGGTCAGGCGCAGATGCGCGTGGGCCTCGCGCCAGGCGGCCACGGCCGCCCAGGTGGCCGCGGCGCGCGAAAGTGCCGAGTGCAGCAGGTCGCCCAGAAAGATGATTTCTTCAGCGTCCGTGGCCGCCACGGCCTCGCTCAGGCGTTGCAAGGTCTCGGTGGTCGTGCCGCCAGGCACGGGCACGCCCAGGCGTCGGAAGCTCACGGCCTTGCCGATGTGGGCATCGGCCACCAGCAGCGCGCGATGTACGGGCAGGTAGGCGGCGCGCTGCGGCAACAACCGCAACGTGGTGCCGCCAGCTTGGAGGTCCAGCATGGCCGGGTGCGCTGTCGCCGCGTTCAGCGGCTCAGGTCGTCAGCCGGTGCAGCGCGGGTTCGAGGTGCTCGGTGGGCAGGCGCTTGAAGCCCGAGCGTGCGTAGCGCTGCAGCCGGCCGATGGCCAGCGCGCTGAGCGCCGAGGCCAGGGCCTGGGCGTCGACGGTGGGCGTGGGCGAGCCGGCGGCTTCGGCCGCCGCGCGCAGGCTCTGGCGCAGCTGCGATTCCAGCCGGTCGAAAAACTGGTTCATGCGCAGCGTCAGGCGCTCGTGCTCGAAGACCAGCGCGTCGCCGACCATCACACGCGTCATGCCCGGGTTCTTCTCGCCGAATTGCAACAGCACGGCCACGATCTTCTGCGCCTGCACGGCGCCCGAGGCTTCGTTGTCGGTGATGCGGTTGACGAGCGAGAAGACGCTGCTTTCGATGAACTCGATCAGGCCTTCGAACATCTGCGCCTTGCTGGCGAAATGGCGGTACAGCGCCGCTTCACTCACGGCCAGCTTCGCGGCCAGGGCCGCCGTGGTGATGCGCTCGGCGCCGGGCTGCTCCAGCATGCCGGCCAGCGTCTGCAGAATCTGCACGCGGCGCTCGCCCGGCTTGGGGCGCTTGCGCGTTGGCGCGGCAGCGGCCGTGCTGCCGGCGGCGGCTTCGTCGAGGTCGTCTTCGCCGACCGGAGGGTTGTCATCTGTCACGTCGGACATGCGGTCGGGAGGCTCGGCTGGGGCAGGGTGTCGGCAACAAAAAAGATTCTTGCACAGCGCCTGCGCGGCGCCGCTTGCAGGTAAACACTGACAAACACCGGGGCCCGCAGCCGGGGGGTGGCCCCTGTGTGGCCTGCCCGTGGCCTGCCCGTGGCCTGCGTTCAGCCGCTGCGCAGCAGCGCGCGCAACTGTCGCACGCGCTGGCCCACGTAGGCCGGCCGCCGGAGCGGCCGTGTGCGCCCGGGCGGCAGCCAGCGCTGCATCCACACCGTGTCCATGCCCACGCGGCGCGCGGCTTTCTGGTGCACGAGCGTGTCTTCCACCAGCACGCACTTTGCGGGGTGCACACGCAGCTGTGCGGCCACGGCGCGCAGCATGCGTGCGTCGGGCTTGGGGCGCAGCTGGCCGAAGACCTGCATCTGTTCGATGGCGATGACGCCTTCGAACAGGTGCGCAATGCCCAAGGCCCCCAGCACCCGCGCCGCGTAGGCCGCTGGCGCGTTGGTGAGGATGTAGCGCCGCCCGGGCAATCGTGCGAGCGCGGCGATGTCGGCTCGGTGGCCGCGCACACGCGCTTCCAGACCTGGCAGCACGTGCGTGTGGTGCAGGAAGTGCGCGGCGTCCACGCCCTGGTGCTTCACCAGGCCCAGCAGGGTGGCGCCGTACCGGTGCCAGTGCTGGTTGCGCAAGGCCTCGGCTTCAGCCCGCGGGAAGCCCAGGTGCTGCTCGATGTAGTCGCCCATCGCATCGCGGATCTGCGGCATCGAGGCGCTGGCGGCGTCGTGCAGCGTGTCGTCCAGATCGAAGAGCCAGACGCGGCGGCGCGAGCTCATCGCACCGTGCCGCCGTTCAAAACAGCCACAGCCGCTTCTTGCGCAGCGCACGCACGGCCACGCGCTTGCCCAGCACCAGCTGCTTGATGATCAACTCGGTGCGGCGCTCGTCGAAGCGGTGGTGCGCGATCACCGGCGAAGGCATGGGCGTGATGCGCTGGCGCAGTTCCAGCCGGCCGGCCTGGGCGTCCCAGCCGATCCAGAAGTTGTGGCTGCGCCGGCCGCTGGGGCCGGGCCAGTTGTAGCGCACACCATCGCCAGTGAAGCCCAGCGACGCGCCCTGCTGCGAGCGCAGCCACACGCGGAAGGCGGGGCCTTGTTTCGGTGTTTCGGTGACCGTTTCGCGCCGCAGTTTCAGCTCGGCGGGCAGCGCGTCGTTGAAGGCTTCCAGCTTCTGCCACAGCGCGGCCAGCGCCTCTTCGCCGGCGCGCAGCGCTTCAGCGCTGGGCCCGCCTGCGTCTGCGACAGGCGCCGGCTTGCGCTTGCGGCGCTTGAGTTCTTTCTGGATCCAGGACATGGGGCCTCCGCCGTACCGGCCGCTCAGTGCGAGCGGATCATGGTGCCGTAGGCCTGGTCGGTCAGGATCTCCAGCAGCATGGCGTGCGGCACGCGCCCGTCGACGATGTGCACGGCGTTGACGCCGCTCTTGGCCGCGTCGATGGCGCCGGCAATCTTCGGCAGCATGCCGCCGCTGATGGTGCCGTCTTCGATGAGCTCGTCGATCTGCCGCGCCGTCAGGTCGGTCAGCAGCTCGCCGGCCTTGTTCAGCACGCCCTTGATGTTGGTGAGCATCACCAGCTTCTCGGCGTTCAGCACCGTGGCGAGCTTGGCGGCCACGAGGTCGGCGTTGATGTTGTAGCTCTCGTTCTTCTCGCCGTAGCCGATGGGGCTGATGACGGGGATGAACTGGTCGTCCTGCAGCGCCTTCACCACGCTGGGGTCGATGCTGGTGATCTCGCCCACCTGGCCGATGTCGTGCTGCTTGTTCGGGTCGTCCTTGTCGGTGAGCTTCATCTGGCGGGCGCGGATCATGCCGCCGTCGCGCCCGGTCAGGCCCACGGCCTTGCCGCCAGCGGCGTTGATCAGGCCGACGATGTCCTGCTGCACCTCGCCGCCCAGCACCCACTCCACCACTTCCATGGTTTCTTCGTCGGTGACGCGCATGCCCTGGATGAAGGTGCCCTTCTTGCCGATCTTGGCCAGCGCGTCGTCGATCTGCGGCCCGCCACCGTGCACGACGATGGGGTTCATGCCCACCAGCTTGAGCAGCACCACGTCTTCCGCAAAGTCTTGCTGCAGCGCCGGGTCGGTCATGGCGTTGCCGCCGTACTTGATGACCAGGGTCTTGCCGTGGAACTTGCGGATGTAGGGCAGGGCCTGGGCCAGGATCTCGGCCTGGTCGCGCGGCGTGATGTGGGACAGGTCGGGGTCGGGGCTGCTCATCGGTGGCGTCCTGGGCGTGATCTTGGGCGAAGGTTTGGGCGCGATTGTAGGAAGCCCCGCCTGCAGGAACCATCGGCCTGCGGCACACTCCAAAGCGGGGCTGCCGACTGGTGGCTGGCAAGGAAGGATCTCCGATGAAGCGCTTGTTGCTGGCCGTTTGTGCTGCCGTGGTGGCGGCTTCGGCGTGGGCCCAGGGCGCGCCCGTGGCCGGTGAAGTGACCAAGCTCGACAAGGCCGCTGGCCGCATCACGCTGAAACACGGCGAAATCAAGCACCTGGACATGCCGCCCATGACCATGGTGTTTCGTGTGCGCGAGGCCAAGTTGCTCGACGGCGTGGCCGTTGGCGACCGCGTGCGTTTCTCGGCCGACAAGGTGGACGGGCAGTACGTCGTCACGGCGCTGAGCAAGGCGCCCTGATCGGCCAGCGCCGCGTTGGTGGGTGCCGCGTCGCCCACGCGACGCTGGCGCTCCCGGGGGCTGGGTAGCATCTGGCGGCAGCGCGACCTCTCGCGCTGCGTCTGTTGGAGAAGCCCCATGAACACCCCCGCCGCCACCCTGGCCACGCTCGTCAACCACCAGGTGCGCCTGGCCGCGCGCCCGCAGGGCCTGCCCGGCCCCGAGTGCTGGCAGCACACCCAAGAGCCCGTGCCCGAGCCGGGCGAGGGCGGTGTGGTTGTCAAGGTGCTGGCGCTGAGCCTCGACCCCGCCATGCGCGGTTGGATGAACGAAGGCAAGAGCTACATCCCGCCCGTGGGCATCGGCGAGGTGATGCGCGCCGGCGGCGTGGGCGTGGTGGTCGCCTCGAAAAACCCGGCCTTCGCCGTGGGCGACCATGTCAGTGGCGGCCCCGGCGTGCAGGAGTACTGGAGCATCGCCGCCGACCAGCTCAAGCGCAGCGGCCTCGTCAAGATCGACCTGCGCGCCGGCACCTTGACGCAGTGGCTCAATGTGCTCGGCATGCCCGGCATGACCGGCTACTTCGGCCTGATGGACGTGGGTCAGCCGCAGGCGGGCGAAACGGTGGTGGTCTCGGGTGCGGCCGGCGCGGTTGGCCAGACCGTGGGCCAGATGGCCAAGATCAAGGGCTGCCGCGTGGTGGGCATCGCCGGCGGGCCGGCCAAGTGCGAGTGGGTGGTGAAGGAGCTCGGTTTCGACGCCTGCATCGACTACAAGGCCCCGGCCCCTGAAGGCAACACCAAGTGGGACGCCGTGCGTGAGGGCCTGAAGCAGCACTGCCCGGCCGGCGTGGACGTGTACTTCGACAACGTCGGCGGCGAGATCCTCGACACCGTGCTGGCGCGCATCAACCGCAAGGCCCGCATCATCATCTGCGGTGCCATCAGCCAGTACAACAACACCACCGCCGTGCAGGGCCCGAAGAACTACCTCAGCCTGCTGGTGAACCGCGCGCGCATGGAAGGCATCGTCGTCTTCGACTACGCCGACCGCTACCACCTGGCAGTGGCCGAGATGGCCGGCTACTTGAAGAGTGGCCGCATGAAGAGCAAGGAAGACGTGGTGACGGGCGGGGTGGCCGCCTTCCCCGGCACGCTGCCCAAGCTCTTCACGGGTGAGAATTTCGGCAAGCTGGTGCTGCAGGTGGCCGAGGGCTGAGCGAACAGCCCGCCGCGCCAGCCTCAGCGCAGGCTGGCGCCGCCCATCACACCGAGCAGCACGCGCTCGACGTTCTGCTCCACCATGTTGCGCAGCACCTCGACCTTCTCCTGCGGGTCGAGCGCGTTCCAGATGTTCTCGGCCTCGATGTCCTTGCGGCCCGCGAACAGGCGGCCGACGCGGATGGTCTCGCTGCCGACGATGTCGCCGGTCTTCACGTCCATCAGCTGCATGCGCACCATCATGAAGGCGCCCAGGAAGCCTGACGAAGGGAGCCCGGTGTCCACGTTCTTCAGCTCGGTGGTGTTGTCCAGGTAGTAGCCAATGCCTTCCACCACGCCGCGGCCAACGCTGAATCCGTCGTTCACGGGGAAGCGCGCGTCGCCGCGGTTGCGCGTGATCAGCAGGATGTGCGTGAGGCCGTTCTTGTTGACGGCATCGATCACCCAGGCCGGCAGCTCCGCGCGCGCGGCGCCCTCAGAGACGGCGCGTTGCTCGGGCAGCGTCATCGGCTGCGTGGCGCGGAACATCTGTAGCTGCGTCTGCGGGTAGTGGTTGCCCATGGTCTTCGTCACGGCGCGCAAGGCCGCCTGGTCGAAGCCGATGTTCTTGGTGGGCAGCGACTCGCGCAGGTTGCGGTCGAGCCGCGTGTCGGTGACAGGCGCGGCGAACACCAGCTGCAGCCCGTCGCCCATCAGCGAGAACACGCCCAGCTTGCCGATCGGCTGCCGCGCGGCCAGCACCGCACCCGGGTTGAGCAGGCTCAAGCCCAGGGCGGTGGGCAGCGCCAGGCTCAGCAGGCGCCGGCGGTTGCGGGCATTCAGGTCGACAGTGGCATGCATGGCAGGGCCTCGGGGTGACAGCGATGCCGGGCATTCTGCATGCCGGCCCCGGGCCTCGCATCCACCTGTGCGACGGATGGTCACTCGGGCGGATGAAGGGCCGCCAAACGCGTGTCAGTGCGTCTCAGCGGGCTTCAGAAATGGATGCCGCGCATCAGCGCCTGCACCGCCACCGCTTCGGCACTGAGCTGCGGCTTGCCCTTCTCGCCCTTGGCGGCGTCGCTGTCGGGGAACATGCGGAAGGTGGTGTTCATCGTGATCTGCGCGATGCGCGGCACCAGCGCGTGCAGCACCTCACCGAAGATGCCCAGGCGCGTGGCGATGCGCACCGGCTTGGCGATGCAGGCCTGCGCGATCATGTCGGCCGCCTCCTCGGGGCTGAGCGTGGGCACGTTGTTGTAGATCTTGGTGGGCGCGATCATGGGCGTGCGCACCAGCGGCATGTTGATGGTGGTGAAGGTCACGCCCTGGTCGGCGAACTCGCTGCTGGCACAGCGCGTCCAGGCGTCCAGCGCGGCCTTGCTGGCCACGTAGGCGCTGAAGCGCGGCGCGTTGGTCAGCACGCCGATGCTGCTGATGTTGACGATGTGCCCCTTCTTGCGCGCCGCCATGCCCGGCAGCAGGCCCATGGTCACGCGCAGGCAGCCGAAGTAGTTCAGCTGCATCGTGCGCTCAAAATCGTGGAAGCGGTCGTAGCTGCCCTCGATGGCGCGGCGGATGCTGCGGCCGGCGTTGTTGATGAGGAAATCGACACCGCCGTGGTCGGCGATCAGCTGCTGGATGAAACGGTCGCAATCGGCCATGTCGGCAATGTCGGCCGAATACGCCACGAACTTGTAGCCCTTGGCTTTGGCCTCGGCGCAGGCTTCGTCAAGCTTGTCCTGGTCACGCCCGCAGATGATGGTGGTGGCGCCGGCCTCGGCGAACTTGTGCGCCGCCGCCAGGCCAATGCCGCTGCTGCCGCCTGTCACCAGCACCACCTTGCCGGCTACCGTGCCCTTGAGGCTGCGGTCGATGAAGAGGTCGGGGTCGAGGTGGCGCTCCCAGTAATCCCACAGCAGCCAGGCGTAGTCGCGCAGGTCGGGGCATTCAATGCCGCTGCCCTTGAGCACCGCATCGAGTTCCCGGCGGTCGTAGCGCGTCGGGAAGTTGATGAAGGTGAACATGTCGTCGGGCAGGCCCAGGTCCTTCATCACCGCGTTGCGGATGCGGCGCACCGGGGCCAGGGCCATCATCCCCTTCTTCACGCTCTTGGGGATGAAACCCAGCAGCGCGGCATTGACGAAGAGGTTCATCTTCGGCGCGTGGGCGGCCTTGCTGAAGATGTCGAGCACGTCGCCCACGCGGTAGCCCTTGGGGTCCACCAGGTGGTAGCACTTGCCGGTGTGCTTGTGCTTGTCGTGGCTGATGTGGTCGAGGCAGGCCACCACGAAGTCGACCGGCACGATGTTGATGCGGCCGCCCTCGATGCCCACGCTGGGCATCCACGGCGGCAGGATCTGCCGCATGCGCTGGATCAGCTTGAAGAAGTAGTAGGGCCCGTCGATCTTGTCCATCTCGCCGGTCTTGCTGTCGCCCACCACCAGGGCCGGGCGGTAGACCGTCCAGGGCACCTTGCACTCCTTGCGCACGATCTTCTCGCTCTCGTGCTTGGTCATGAAGTACGGGTGCTCCAGGCCCTCGGCCTCGTCGAACATGTCCTCGCGGAACACGCCTTCGTAGAGGCCCGCTGCGGCGATGCTGCTGACGTGGTGCACATGCCCGGCGTCCACGGCCTTGGCGAACTCCACCATGTTGCGCGTGCCTTCGACGTTCACCTGCACCTGGCTCTCGGCGTCGGCGCCCAGGTCGTACACGGCGGCCAGGTGGTAGACGGCATCGATCTGGCCCTTCAGCGCCTTCAGCGCATCGGCGGCCACGCCCAACTTCTTGGCTGTGAGGTCGCCCGTCACCGGTACCGCGCGGGCTTTGCCCGAGCCGCTGAGGCCCCAGTACTCGTACAGGGCAGCGAGCTTGCCTTCGCTGCCTGCGCGCACGAGGAAGTGCACCTTTGCGCCGCGCCGCGCCAGCAGCGCCTTCACGAGCCGTTTACCGATGAAGCCGGTGGCGCCGGTCACGAAATACTGCATGCAATGCTCCTCTCGGGGTATTCGGGGTCCGTCACGCTGGGTGCGGTGGGCGCAAAGCATAGAGCCGTCTCACTAGAGATTTAGGCTGCGGCCCCCAGGGGGGAACCCTATATTCATCGTCGTGGTGTTGCCGCTTTCTGCGCTGTGGCACCAGCCCCCACAACAAGCGGCCTCCCCCAGGAGCCGCAGCAACCCAGAGGAAGCCACCATGGTCAAGAAGACGAAAGCCGCCGCCACCACCAGCGCCCCCGAAGCCGCCAAGCACAGCCAGCTGGCCGGCGCCGTGAAGGACTCGGCCCAGCAGATCTGGCTGGCCGGCATGGGCGCCTTCAGCAAGGCCCAGGAAGAAGGCACCAAGGTCTTCGAGGCCCTGGTCAAGGAAGGCATGACGCTGCAGAAGAAGACGCAGGGCATGGCCGAAGAGAAGATCAGCGAAGTCACCGGCAAGATGAGCGCGATGGCCGACACCGTCAGCCACAAGGCCGGCCAGAACTGGGACAAGCTGGAAAGCATCTTCGAAGCCCGCACCGCCAAGGCGCTGAACAAACTGGGCGTGCCCACCGCGAAGGACGTGCAGGCCCTGGCCGAGCGCGTGGACGCGCTGGCCGCTGCCGTGGCCAAGCTGGGCAAGGGCGCTGCGCCGAAAGCGACCGTGAAGGCCGCCGCCAAGCCCGCAGCCAAGCCCGCTGCGAAGGCGGTCAAGGCTGCCAAGGCCAAGCCCGCCGCTGCCGCACCCGTGGCCGAGAAGGCGCCGGTCAAGCGCGCTCGCAAGACCGCCGCCAAGCCGGCCGCCGCCGCCTGATCCAGGCCGCTGACCCCGGCGTCTGAGCTCCGCCGTGCCCGCACCGCGCCCGCGCATCGGGCTGGCCCTGGCCGGCGGCGGGCCGCTGGGCGCCATCTACGAGATCGGCGCGCTGTGTGCGCTGGCCGAAGCCCTGCCGGGTGTCGATTTCACGGCGCTTGACGGCTACGTGGGCGTCTCGGCCGGCAGCTTCATCGCCGCCGGCCTGGCCAACGGCCTGACGCCGCGCCAGCTGTGCACCTCGTTCGTCGAGAACCGTGGTCCGGCGACCGACCTCATCCGCCCCGGGCTCTTTTTCCGCCCGGCCTGGCAAGAGTACGCGCAGCGCCTGCTGGCCGCCCCGCGTCTGGCCGGCGAGGCGGCGTGGGATGTGGCCGTGCGCGGCCGCACCTTGCTGGCCGCTGCCGAGCGCCTGGGCCGCGTGCTGCCCGCCGGCTTGTTCAGCAACGCCGCGCTGCAGGCGCAGCTGGCGCAGGTTTTTTCTGCGCCGGGCCGCAGCAACGATTTCCGCCAGCTCCAGCGTGAACGCGGCCGCCGCCTGGTGCTGGTGGCCACCGATCTGGACAGCGGCGAAGCCGCGCCCTTCGGCCTGCCCGGCTGGGACCACGTGCCCATCTCGCAGGCCGTGGCCGCCAGCGCGGCGCTGCCGGGGCTCTTCCCGCCCGAACCCATCAACGGCCGCTGGTACGTGGACGGCGCCCTGAAAAAGACGCTGCACGCCCGCGTGCTGCTCGACGAGGGCCTGGACCTGCTGCTGTGCTTGAACCCGCTGGTGCCCTTTGATGCGCGAAGCGCGGCTTCCTCGGCCCATGCCCGAGGTGCGTCTGCTTCAGCCTCTGCCCATGAAGCCCCGCGCCACCGTGTGCTGGGCGGCGCCAGCGAGCGAATTCCGCAACTGGTGGCCGGCGGCCTGCCGTTGGTGCTGAGCCAGACTTTCCGCTCGCTCATCCACTCGCGCCTGGAACTGGGCATGAAGGGTTACGAGGCCAGCCACCCGGGCACCGACATCCTGCTCTTCGAGCCCGACCACGCCGACCCGGAGATGTTCCTCGCCAACACCTTCGGCTATTCGCAGCGTCGCGTGCTGGCCGAACACGCCTACCAGCACACCCGGGCCGACCTGCGCTCACGCCGCAGCGAACTGCGCGCCACGCTGGCCGCGCACGGCCTGGTGCTGGATGAGGCGGTGCTCGACGATGCCCAGCGCCGCCTGCTGCGCCGCCGCATCGGCCGCCGCCCCGCGGCCTTGCCAGCTTCGCGCACCGAGGCAGGGCGTACCCTGCAGCGCCTGGACGAAGTGCTGAACGACCTGGAGCGTGCGCTGGCCGCACGCTGAGGCAGCCTGGCCCGGGAGCGGCTGCTGTCTGCCCGGGCGGGCGGCCTCAACGTGACGAAATGTCGCTGCCGGAGGCCTTGTCTGTGACGGGCGGGCCGGCTTGCGGCAACATGCGCACGCAGCGAGCCCGCCGTAAGTTCCGAGCCCGACCATGAGCCTCACCCCACCCGCCAGCCCCGCTACTCAAGACCGTTTGCGCGGGCGTTTGATGGCCGAAGCGCTGGGCCGCCTGCTCGACCGCGTGCGCGGCTCGCGCGAGGTGCTGCCGCATCTGGCGGCGCTGGAGCGCGGGCTGCTGGCCGAGGGCCTGCCGGCCTTGGTGGCCGCCTCGACGCCGGTGCTGGGCCGCATCGCGTCTCAGCTGGCCAGCCTGCCCCTGCCCGAGGACGACAAGCCGCTGCAGGACTTGCTGCACCACGTGATGGACAGCCTGGAAGCGCGCCGCGCCGAGGTCAGCAACGAGCCCTTCGACATCGAGAAGACGGTGGTGATCGAGGAGATCAGCCACACCGACTTCATGACCATCCAGCGCTCGGAAGCGCCCACCGAGATCGACGACGGCCGTTCGCTCGACGGCCGCCCCGCCCAGCCGCGGTAGTTCAGCCGCCGTGGTTCAGCCCAGGTAGCGCGCTTCCAGGTGCGCCTTGAAATGGGCCGCGTTCAGCGGCTCGCCGCTGGCACGGCGCGCCAGCTCGTCGGTGGTCCAGCGGCTGGCCTGGCGCCAGATGTTGTCGCGCAGCCAGTCGAACACCGGGGCCAGGTCGCCGGCGCCAATGCGGGCATCCAGGTCGGGCATCTGCTGGCGCATGGTGGCGAACCACTGCGCCGCGTACATCGCGCCGAGCGAGTAGCAAGGGAAGTAGCCGAAGAGGCCCGAGGGCCAGTGCACGTCCTGCATGGCCCCGTCCTTGAAGTTGCCGCGCGTGTCCACGCCCAGCAACTCCATCATCTTGGCGTCCCACAGCGCCGGGATGTCGTCGACCTCGGCCTCGCCTTCGATCAGCGCTTTCTCGATCTCGTAGCGCAGGATCACGTGGGCCGGGTAGGTCACTTCATCGGCATCGACGCGGATGTAGCCCGGCTTCACGCGTGTGATCAGCCGGTGCAGGTTCTGCGGCGCGAACGCGGGCTGCGCGCCGAAGGTGGCCGTGACCATGGGCGCCAGGCGCGCCACGAAGCCGGGGTGGCTGCCCAGCTGCATTTCGAAGCTCAGGCTCTGGCTTTCGTGCAGCGCCATGCTGCGCGCCTGCGCCATGGGCTGGCCCAGCCATTCACGCGGCAGGTTCTGCTCGTAGCGGCCGTGGCCGGTTTCGTGGATGGTGCCCATCAGGCTGGTGATGAACTCGTCGTCGCGGAAGCGCGTGGTCAGGCGCACGTCTTCGGGCACGCCGCCGCAGAAGGGGTGGGTGCTGACATCGAGCCGGCCGGCCTCGAAATCGAAACCGAGCAGGCGGATGACCTGCTCGCACAGCGCCCGTTGCTTGTCTTGCGCGAACGGCCCCACGGGCTGGATCACGTCTTCCTGGGCCTGCTTGGCGATGACCTGCTGGATCAGGCCCGGCAGCCAGCGCCGAACCTCGCCAAAGACGGCGTCCACCTGCGTGCAGCGCATGCCGGGCTCGAAGCGGTCCATCAGCGCGTCGTAGGGGCGCAGGCCGCTCTTGTCGGCCAGCAACTGAGCCTCTTCACGCGCCAGGGCCAGCACTTCCTTGAGCTGTGGCGCGAAGCTGGCCCAGTCGTTGGCCGGGCGCTGCCGGCGCCAGGCGTGTTCGCAGCGTGAGGTGACGATCTGCTGGCGCTGCACCAGGCTCTCGGGCAGCGCGGTGGCGGCTTGCCACTGGCGCTGCATCTCGCGCAGGTTGGCGCGCTGTTCTTCGCTCAGCGGTTCCTGCTCGGCGCGCTCCAGGCCGTTGCCCAGGCTGGGGTCGGTGCGCATGCGGTGCAGCAGCGCGGCCATCTCGGCCAGCGCGGCGGCGCGCGCCTCGTTGCCCTTGGGCGGCATGTTGGCCGCGTGGTCCCAGCCGGCGATGGCCTGCAGGTGTTCCAGGTTGTGCAGGCGCGTCCAGGTCGATGCCAGCTGTTCGTAGGCGGGGGTGGCGTTGCTCATGAGGTGCAGCGGTTGCGGGCTGAAGAGGCCGGCATTGTGGCGGCCTGCAGCCGGCGCGGCACGCGCAACAACCCCGCTACAGACTCAACTGCCCGGGGAAGAGCCAGAGCAGCGCCCCGGTCATCGTCACGTAGCGCAGGAACTTGCCGATGGCCATGTAGAAAACGCAGGGCCAGAACGGCAGCTTCAGCCAACCGGCCAGCGCGCACAGCGGGTCACCCACCGCGGGCAGCCAGCTCAGCAGGCAGGCCTTGGGGCCCAGCTTCTCCAGCCAGCTGAGCGCCCGCAGTTCCAGCTTCTTGTGCTGCACCTTCTCGTACAGGGTCTCGGCGCCGTAGCCCATCCACCAGCTGATGCCGCCGCCCAGCGTGTTGCCGACGGTGGCCACCAGCACGGCGGGCCAGAAGAGATCGGGGTTGAGCTTGAGCAGCCCGATGACGGCGAACTCGCTGCCCATGGGCAGCAGCGTGGCCGACACCACGGCCACCAAGAAAACCACAGCCAGGCCGTACTCGGGCTCGGCCAGCGTATGCAAGAGGGACAGGAACCAGGCTTCCATCGGGAGGGTGGATTATGTGCAGGCGGCCTGGGCCTGGGCAGCGCAAGGCCAGCGGGCAGCGGCTGGCTATACTCGCGCCTCATTTTTCAGCACCTTCAGCGGCCTTTCTCCCCATGCACATCGGCTCCATCGAACTGCCGAACAAGCTGTTCGTCGCACCGATGGCCGGTGTCACCGACCGCCCCTTCCGCATGCTGTGCCGCAGCCTGGGTGCGGGCTATGCGGTCAGCGAGATGGTCACCAGCAAGCGTGAGCTCTGGAAGAGCCTGAAGACCTCGCGCCGCGCCGACCATGAAGGCGAGCCGGCACCCATCGCAGTGCAGATCGCCGGCGTGGACCCCGCCGAGATGGCCGACGCCGCGCGCTACAACATCGACCGCGGCGCGCAGATCATCGACATCAACATGGGCTGCCCGGCCAAGAAGGTGTGCAACAAGTGGGCGGGTTCTGCGCTGATGCAGGACGAGCCGCTGGCCACCGCCATCGTCAGCGCCGTGGTGGCCGCCTGCGCGCCGCTGAACGTGCCGGTCACGTTGAAGATGCGCACCGGCTGGTGCGAAGCCGAGCGCAACTCCGTGCGCCTGGCGAGGATGGCCGAGAGCGCTGGCGTGGCCATGGTCACCGTGCACGGCCGCACGCGCGAGCAAGGCTACAAGGGCTTGGCCGAGTACGACACGGTGGCTGCGGTGAAGGCGGCGTTGAAGATCCCGGTTGTGGCCAATGGCGACATCCACAGCCCCGAGAAGGCGCTGCAGGTGCTGCGCGCCACGGGTGCCGATGCGCTGATGATCGGCCGCGCGGCGCAGGGCCGGCCGTGGATCTTCCGCGAGATCCTGCACTTCCTGGCCACCGGCGAGCACCTGCCGCCGCCGGCCACGCACGAGGTGCGGCGCTGGCTCACCGAGCACCTGCACCAGCATTACGGCCTGTACGGTGAGCACATCGGCGTGCGCAGCGCGCGCAAGCACATCGGCTGGGCGGTGCGCGCCCTGCCGGGCGGCGAGGCCTTCCGCGCCGAGATGAACCTCATCGACGAGACCGGCGCGCAGCTGCGTGCCGTGAACGACTATTTCGAGGCCCTGGCCGACGTGCACCCGCTGCTGCCGCAGCCGGCCGACGCGAACGCCGGAGCCGCCAACGACGAAGACAGCGCCGAACTCGCAGAACAGACGGCCCAAGCTGCATGAGCAAAAAAGACATCGATGCCTGCATCCGCACGAGCGTGGAGCAGTACCTCAAAGACCTGCGCGGTGCCGACCCCGCCGACCTGCACGAGCTCTTTCTCGGCGCCGCCGAGAAGCCGCTGCTGGAAGTGGTGCTGCGCCATGCCGAGGGCAACCAGAGCAAGGCCGCCGAATGGCTGGGCATCAACCGCAACACGCTGCGGCGCAAGCTGCTCGACCACAAACTTCTGAAATGAACGCGGCCTTCACCGGCTGCAAGGAAAGCGCATCTTGGCTGCATCCCCACTCACCGCCCTGATCTCGGTCTCCGACAAGACCGGCGTCGTCGAATTCGCCCAGGCCCTGGCCGCGCAGGGCGTGCGCCTGCTCTCCACCGGCGGCACCGCGCGCCTGCTGGCCGATGCGGGCCTGGCCGTCACCGAGGTGGCCGAGGTCACCGGCTTCCCCGAGATGCTGGACGGCCGCGTGAAGACGCTGCACCCGCGCATCCACGGCGGTCTGCTGGCGCGGCGCGACCTGCCCGAGCACATGGCCGCCCTGGCTGCGCACGGCATCCAGACCATCGACCTGTTGGTGGTGAACCTCTACCCCTTCGCGTTGGCCACCGCGCGCGCCGACTGCACGCTGGAAGACGCCATCGAGAACATCGACATCGGTGGCCCGGCCATGCTGCGCGCCGCGGCCAAGAACTGGGGCGATGTGGCGGTGCTCATCGATCCGAGCGACTACGCGCAGGTGCTGGCCGAACTGCGCGCCGGCGGCCTGCAGCGCAGCACCAAGTTCCGCCTGGCCAAGAAGGTGTACGCGCACACCGCGGCCTACGACGGCATGATCAGCAACTACCTCGGCGCGCTGCAGCCGGGCGTGGAATCGCAGACCGACGCCGTGCCTGCGCGCGAGCCCTTCCCGGCCACCTACACGCTGCAGCTCACCAAGACGCAGGACATGCGCTACGGCGAGAACCCGCACCAGGCCGCCGCCTTCTACCGCGACGCCAAGGTGGCCCCGGGCCTGCTGGCCGGCTGGACGCAACTGCAGGGCAAGGAGCTCAGCTACAACAACATTGCCGATGCCGATGCCGCCTGGGAGTGCGTGAAGACCTTCGACGTGCCCGCCTGCGTGATCGTCAAGCATGCCAACCCCTGCGGCGTGGCCGTGGGCAGCAGCCTGGTGGAGGCCTACATCCAGGCCTGGAAGACCGACCCCACCTCGGCCTTCGGCGGCATCCTGGCCTTCAACCGCCCGCTGGACGAAGCCACGGCGCGGCAGATCGGCGAGCACAAGCAGTTCGTCGAGGTGCTCATCGCCCCGGCCATCACGCCCGAGGCCCGCGCGCTCTTCGCGGCCAAGCAGAACGTGCGCCTGCTGGAAGTGCCGCTGGGCGCGGAAGCCAACGCGCTGGACTTCAAGCGTGTGGGCGGTGGCATGCTGCTGCAGACACCCGACGTGAAGAACGTGGCGCCGGGCGAGCTGCGCGTCGTCACCAAGCTCGCGCCAACGGCGGCGCAGATGGACGACCTGCTCTTCGCGTGGAAGGTGGCCAAGTTCGTGAAGAGCAATGCCATCGTCTTCTGCGGCGGCGGCGCCACGCTGGGCGTGGGTGCGGGCCAGATGAGCCGGCTCGACAGCGCCCGCATCGCCCGCGTGAAGGCCAATGCGGCGGGCCTGAGCCTGGCCGGCTCGGCCGTGGCCAGCGACGCGTTTTTCCCCTTCCGCGATGGCCTGGACGTGGTGATCGACGAAGGCGCCACCTGCGTCATCCAGCCCGGCGGCAGCATGCGCGACGACGAGGTGATTGCTGCGGCCGACGAGCGCGGCATTGCCATGGTGTTCACCGGCACGCGGCATTTCAGACACTGATGCCGCGACGCCACCGCCGCCCATGACACGCGCCGACGCTGCGGGCGGGGTGCTGGCCTTCATCGCGCGCCTGATCACGGGCGCGCAGGGGCACTGGAAGGGCTGTCCGCCCAAGGCCGAGCAGCGCATCTATTTCGCCAACCACCAGAGCCACCTCGACTGGGTGCTGATCTGGGCCGCGCTGCCGCACGAACTGCGTGCCGTGACGCGCCCCATCGCCGCCAAGGATTACTGGACGGCCACGCTGCTGAAGCACTGGATCACGCGCGAGGTCTTCAACGCCGTCTACGTCAACCGCACGCGCACCGACGACCAAGACCCGCTGGAGCCGTTGGTGCAGGCCCTGGGCAACGGCGATTCGCTGGTGATCTTTCCGGAAGGCACGCGCAGCAACAAGGGCGAGCCGCAAGCCTTCAAGAGCGGGCTCTTCCACCTGGCCGAGCAGTTCCCGCAGGTGCAGCTGATCCCGGCGTGGATCGACAACGTGCAGCGCGTCATGCCCAAGGGCGAAGTGGTGCCGGTGCCCATCCTGTGCACCGTGACCTTCGGCGCGCCGCTGCAACTGCAGCCCGGCGAAGACAAACGCGACTTCCTGGCCCGCGCGCGGCAGGCCGTCGTGGACCTGCGGCCGCATGTCGCATGACGGCCGCCTGAGCCTGCAATGAGATCCCTGCGCGAACTCAGTGTCGACCAGCAGGTGAGCCTGCTGTTCGTGGTGCTCTTCGGGCTGCTGGCGCTGGGCTCGCTGCTGGTGCTGCTGCTGCTGCGCCGCGAAGGCGAAGCCAGCGACCGCCGCCTGCGTGTGCTGCGCGACTTGCGTGCGCTGTGGGTGGGCGCGCTGGTCTTCTGGCTGGCGTGGATCACCGCCCCAGTGGGCGCCACGCTGCTCTTCGGTGCCTTCAGCTTCTTCGCGCTGCGCGAGTTCATCACCTTGATGCACACGCGGCGCGCCGACCACCGCAGCCTGTTGCTGGCGTTTTTCGTGGTGCTGCCGCTGCAGTACGTGATGGCCGGCGGGCGCTTCTTCGACCTCTTCACGGTCTTCATCCCGGTCTACGTCTTCCTCGCCATTCCCGTGGCCAGCGCGCTGGCCGGCGACCCCGAACGCTTCCTGGAGCGCAACGCCAAGATCCAGTGGGGCATCATGGTCTGCGTCTACGGCTTGAGCCACGCGCCGGCGCTGCTGCTGCTGAACTTTCCCCGTTTCGAAGGGCGCGGCGCCTTTCTGCTCTTCTTTCTGGTGATGGTGGCCGTGGTGGCGCAACTGGTGCAGGAGGCCTGCAGCCGCTGGCTGCGCCGCCGCCCGGTGGCGCGGCACATCGACCGCAGCTTCAGCTACCGCGCCTGGTTCGCTGGCGCGCTGGCCGCGGGCTTCACGGGGGCGCTGCTGTACTGGGCCACGCCCTTCAAGGCCGGTCAGGCGCTGGCCTTGGGCTTCATCGCCGGCGGTGCGGGCACGCTGGGTGAGCTGGTGATGAAGGCGCTCAAGAAAGATGCCGGCGTACGCTACTGGGGCAACACCGCCAGCGTCACCGGCGCCGTGGGTCTGCTGGACCGCCTGGCGCCGCTGTGTTTTGCAGCGCCCGTGTTTTTCCACGCCGTGCGCTGGTATTTCAAGCTCTGATGCGCATCCTCGGCATCGACCCCGGCCTGCAGCGCACCGGTTTCGGCGTGATCGAAGCCGAGGGCCCGCGCCTGGCCTACGTGGCCAGCGGCACCATCAGCACGCTGGAAGCGCCGCGCGGCGATCTGCCGGGCCGGCTGAAGATCATCTTCGAAGGTGTGCAAGAGGTGGTGCAGCGTTACACGCCCGACAGCGCCAGCGTCGAGATCGTCTTCGTCAACGTCAACCCGCAAAGCACCTTGCTGCTGGGGCAGGCGCGCGGTGCGGCCTTGGCCGCGCTGGTGTCCGGCGGCTTGCCGGTGGCCGAGTACACCGCGCTGCAGATGAAGAAGGCCGTGGTCGGCCACGGCCTGGCGAACAAGGCGCAGGTGCAGGAGATGGTCAAGCGCCTGCTGAAGTTGCCCGCGCTGCCCGGCAAAGACGCCGCCGACGCCCTGGGCCTGGCCATCTCGCACGCGCACGCCGGCGCCTCGTTCACGGCGCTGGCCGCCGCCGCGCCGCTGGCGCGCCGCCAGCACGCGCAGTACCGCAAGGGCCGCACGTTCTGAGTGCGGGGCTGCCCGCCCGCAGCACTGCCGCTGGGCGCCGCGCCCCAAAAAAAACAGCCCCGGCAAGCCGGGGCTGGAAGGGTCTCGGTGTTGACTGAGACTCAGGAGTGATCGGTGGGCCGCACAGCGGCGGCCGGTGCGGACATCAGGCCTTGGCGGCCGCCACGCCGTGGTGCGCCAGCTGCGCCGCGCTCGGTTCGCTGGTAGCCAGGCCGTTGATGCTCAGCAGCATGGCCACCGTCATCATGCTGGCCAGGGCCAGGGCCGAGAGGCGGGTTTGGGCAGCGGGCTTCAGGGTGTTCTGGGCGGTGGTGTTCATGGCGGGGTGTCCTTGTGTGCGGAGCGGTGCGGTGTTGCGTTGCGCTTTGTCGATGGGTGCACTGTAGGCAGCACCGCACCGCGCTGCGACGGGCTTGCGATGGTCTGCAGGCTTGCAGCGGCCAGCCGCAGAAAGCGGCGATGAACGGCATGGCGCTTGCGTGAAGCCTGCCCGCACGCCGGGCTTGGAAGCGCTGCCATGCCCCGATTTGCGGTGTGAGACCGGGTTTGATTCGCGGCCTGCTTGTGGCAGGCTTTGCTTCAATCAAGACGCACCCGCACCTTTCCTGTCGTCTGTGTGCCCCGTGCACTGGAAGGAGCCCGCCTGATGAGCGCTGAAACCGGCCTGGTCCCCGTTTCTCATCTCGGTCACGGTCTGCCCGTGGCCCGCATGCGGGCGGTGTACCGCCTCGACGAGGTGGAAAAGCGCCTCGACAAACTGCCCCAGCGCGAACACGAGAACCTGCGCGCCACCTACGAGCGCATGCTGGAGAAGGGCCCCGAGCGTTTCCAGGTCAAGCCCGGCGGCCTGCCGGCCATGGACCACCTCTACGACGAGATGCCCAACTTCAACGCCGTGCTTGACGACGTCAAGCGCCAGCTCGCGCTGTGCACCGACAGCCGCGACGCGCTGGAGATCACGCCCATGCTGCTGCTGGGCCCGCCCGGCATCGGCAAGACGCACTTCGCGCGCGAGATCGCGCAGCTGCTGGGCACCGGCCTGGGCTTCATCAGCATGAGCAGCCTCACCGCCGGCTGGGTGCTCAGCGGCGCTTCCAGCCAGTGGAAGGGCGCGCGGCCGGGCAAGGTCTTCGAGACGCTGGTGGACGGCCAGTACGCCAACCCGGTGATGGTGGTGGATGAGATCGACAAGGCGCGCGCCGAGCACGCCTACGACCCGCTGGGCGCGCTCTACAGCCTGCTGGAGCACGACACCGCCGGCGCCTTCACCGACGAGTTCGCCGAGGTGGCCATCGACGCCAGCCAGGTGATCTGGGTGGCCACGGCGAATGACGAGCGTTGCATCCCCGAGCCCATCCTCAACCGCATGAACGTGTTCGAGGTGCAGGCGCCCGATGCCGACGCGGCCCGCGCCATCGCGCTGCGCTTGTACCGCCAGCTGCGCGCCAGCCATGATTGGGGCCAGCGTTTCGACGAGCAGCCGTGTGAAGCCGTGCTCGAACGCCTGGCCAGCACCGCCCCGCGCGAGATGCGCCGCGCCTGGATGACGGCCTTCGGCAACGCCCGGCTGGCTGGCCGCAGCACGCTGGAGCTGGCCGACCTGCCGGGTGCCAGCGCGAAACGTTCGCCGATCGGCTTCGTTCAGTAGGCCCGTCGAGACGCGCCCTCAGGCCGCCGCCATCGAACGCCCGCCGCGCTGCACGCGGTGGCGGCCGGCATCCTTGCCGGCGTACATGGCGGCATCGGCGCGCTTGATCAACTCGTCGGCGCTCTGGCCGTCCAGCGGCGCCAGCGCATAGCCGGCGGTCAGGCCCACGCGGCAGGACTGGCCTTCGATGAAAAAGGCTTCGTCGAAGGCGACCAGCATCTTCTGGCCCAGGGCGTGGGCGGTGGTTTCGTCAGGCAGGCCGGCGGCCAGCACCACGAACTCGTCGCCGCCCAGCCGCGCCACCACGTCGCTGGCGCGCAGCGTGGCCTGCAGGCGTTGGCCCACTGCCACGAGCAGGGCGTCGCCCACGTCGTGCCCGTAACGGTCGTTCACGGGTTTGAAGCCGTCCAGGTCCAGGAGGTACAGCGCCAGCAGTTGCTGCGGCCGGGCCTGCGGCAGCAGCACGGCCAGGTGCTGCTGCAGGCCGCGCCGGTTGGGCAGGCCGGTGAGGGCGTCGGTCTGTGCCAGCGTGCGCAGGGTCTCGGTCTCCAGTCGCGCGCGGTCGGCGTTGCGGTGGATGGCCTGCACGCGCAGGCTGAGCACGGCCATCCAGGCGCTCATCTCCACCATCAGCGAGAAGGGGTAGACGTGCTGCGCCCAGAACGAAGGCTCCACGTGGCCGCGCAGCAACCCGGCCGTCACCACCGCGCCCACCGCATAGAAGGCCCAGCCGAAGAGCATGTAGACCGCCGTGTGCGCGCCCTGCCGGGCACGGATGTAGGCCGCCGGCAGCACGGCCAGGGTGGCCACCATGCCCAGCAGGGTGACGACGGCCTGCGCACTGCGGTAATCGAGCAGCCCCGCCAGCGTGGCGGCCAGCGCCAGCAGCGCCGCGATGCTGATGCCCTGCAGCAAGCGTGAGATGAAACGGCTCACCTCCCACACCGCCAGCGCCGCGTTCATGAAACGCGCCGCTGCGGCCACCGCCACCATCACCGCCATCGGGGCCACGCTCATCGACAGCGCTGGCCAATCGGGCCACAGGTACTGCGCGCCCAGGCCGAAGTAGGCCAGCACGAACACGAGGTTGCCCGCCAGCAGCAGCGCGTAGTCCAGGAACAGCGTGTCGCGCAGCGTGACCCAGTGCGTCAGGCTGTAGATCAGCATGCACAGCGCCAGGCCGATGACGATGCCCAGCAGGATCTGCGACCGCGATTCGTGCTCGGTGAAGTCTGCGGGCGTGCGCACCGTGATGGGCAGCACCATCGAGCTCTGCGTTTGCACGCGCAGCACCAGCTCGTGGCGGCCCGGTGCCAGGTTCAGTGGCGCGGCGTGCGTGCGCGAGGGCATCACCTTGTCGGCGCCGCGCTGCTGGTTGCCCAGGCGCAGGTGCTGCACCAGTTCACCCTGGTGCAGCAGGTACACGTCGATGAGGTTCAGCGAGGGGTAGTCGATCTCCAGCACGCGTTGCACGGGCAGGGCGCCGGGCACCTCCACGGCGAAGCGCAGCCAGGCCACGCTGGTGCTTCGGCCCAGGTTCGAGGTTGTGCCGGTGGGCACCTGGAAGCGCTGGGGCGTGGCCAGCACGTCGTTCAGCGACCACTGGGCTGCCGGGTCGGGCAGCACGCGCACGGCGGGCCAGGCGGGCACGGCCGCACGGCTGTCCAGCAGCAGGATGACCTCGTCCTCGGCGCCCGGCCCGCCATCGGCCGCGGCTGCCGCGCCGCAGAACAGCAGCAGCCCGGCCAGCAGCAGTGCGTGCCACCACGCTGCCGTGGCGCAAGGGAAGGGGCGTGGAGATCGGGCCATGGATCACCGGCTATCGGCCATGTGCGGCCCGGCTTGAGCGGCCCGCGCCAAAATCGCCGCCCATGACGACCTTGCGCCACAGATTCCCGCCCCGCAGCCTCAGCGGCAGGCCCTGGGCTGCCGGGCCCGGTGCGGTGCTGGCGCTGCTGCTGGCCTTGCAGGCTGGGGCCACGGCCTGGGCCGCGGAGCCGACCCGCCCGCGCGTGGGCCTGGTGC
>VYLK01000261.1_pt1 | contig 30435 bp, 27 predicted proteins | sample 5114321 | NCBI WGS metagenome assembly VYLK01 (sample SAMN12291792, study PRJNA351875) | freshwater metagenome | isolation source: freshwater lake | place: USA: Michigan, MSU2 Lake | collected 2011-08-16
CTTTGATAATGTACCTTTTGGGCGAACGCAGTTCGCCCCTACATTGTGGACAAAATCCGTTACTGTAGGGGCGCAATGCTTGCGCCCTCCGATCGCTCAGGTTTGCTGATCACTCTAAGTAGGGGGAGAGCCTTCGAGATGTTAGGGACTTGCGCTTTGATCATGTGCCATCTGGCTGGTCTGGTTCTTCTACAGAGCGATTTTCTGGCTGGGATATTATTCCTACGCAAGTCCCTTAGGAGTAAACTGAAAGCAGCTGATCTAGATCAATACTGATATACTAACAAAAGAAGACTCAAAGCTTAGACCGGCTTCTGATCGATAATCGCCAAAATTTGGTCAACAAAAGCTTGGTGATCAACCACTGGTTTAGAAATATAACCATCGGCCCGACTCTGCTGGAGAAAATTCTCTCGATCGCCTTCCATAGCGTGAGCAGTGACGAGAATAACGGGTAAATCGGCGGTTTCGGGGTTAGCTTTGAGAATTTGGCTGATTTTAATACCATCTACCGCTTTCCCTTCATAGACACTATGGGAGAGAGAGACATCCATTAAGATCACATCCGCTTCCTTGTCCCGAGCAATACGAAGCACTTCTTCCACATCTTCGGTCCCTTTAACCTCTAGACCACCTCGTTTGGTCAAAATTTTGGCAAAAACGCGAAAATTAATCGGGTCGTCTTCTACAATCAAAACAGTCGTCATAGGGATGCTCAGGGATAAACGAGGTTAAAAAGGGCCAAATGCCTTATGATTCACAGCTAGACAGATTGAAAACGAGAGACTCATGGCCAAACAACTGGATTTCTTAGCTAGTGGTCAAATTATACCCACGGCCTTACACCAAGAGATGGAACGCTCCTATCTAGAATATGCCATGAGTGTGATCGTGGGGCGAGCCTTGCCAGATGTACGGGATGGCTTAAAACCAGTCCATCGTCGCATATTATACGCTATGCACGAACTGGGTTTAACTCCCGATCGCCCTTTTCGCAAATGTGCGCGGGTGGTGGGGGATGTCTTGGGTAAATATCATCCCCACGGCGATCAGTCAGTGTACGAAGCACTGGTTCGTATGGTACAGGATTTTTCCAGTCGTTACCCACTTTTATCGGGCCATGGTAACTTTGGTTCGATCGATAACGACCCCCCGGCAGCCATGCGTTACACAGAAACCCGTTTGGCCGGCATCGGTGATCAGGCGGTTTTAGGGGGAATTAGCGAGGCTATTGTTAATTTTAGCAATAATTTTGATAATTCTCAACAGGAACCAGTTGTTTTACCCGCTCAGTTACCGATACTGATTCTTAATGGTTGTTCGGGTATTGCGGTAGGGATGGCGACTAATATCCCTCCCCATAATTTAGGGGAAGTGGTGGAAGGTTTAATCGCTTTGATTGATAATCCCGATTTAAGCGAGGAAAAGTTAGTAGAAATTATCCCAGGTCCCGATTTTCCCACGGGAGGCGAGATTTTAGATGATACCGGCATTCGCGAGGCCTATCGCACCGGTAGGGGGATTATTCCCGTGCGCGGAGTGGCGAAAACTGAAACCATTATCATTGAGGGCAAGCGCCGAAGGGAAAGGACGGCAATTGTGGTTACTGAGTTGCCTTTTCAGGTGAATAAGGCGGCATGGATTGAAAAAATCGCCGAATTAGTCAATTTAGGGAAATTGGAGGGAATTGCCGATATCCGCGATGAAAGTAATCGCGAAGGCATTCGGGTGGTGATTGAATTAAAGCGGGAAAGTCAACCTCAGCAGGTTTTGGCGGCTTTATACCAACAAACGGCCCTACAGACTAATTTCGGGGCGATTATCCTCGCTTTAGTCGATAATCAACCCCGGCAGTTATCTTTAAAACAAGTTTTACAGGAATTCTTGCGCTTTCGAGAAACAACTCTCACCCGTCAGTATGGCGATGAGTTGCAACAGGCCAGCGATCGCTTACACCTAGTGGAGGGTTTATTATTAGCTTTGCAGAATATCGATCGAGTGGTGGATATTCTCAAAAATGCTCCCGATGGGACGACGGCTAAGTATCGTTTTCAGGCAGAATTGGGCATTAGTGACCCTCAAGCTGATTCTATCTTGGCTATGCCTCTGCGTCGTTTAACCGGTTTGGAAAGACAAAAGTTAGAGACGGAAGCGACGGAATTACAAACAAAAATTCAACAGTTGGAAACCCTCCTCCATAACCGTCAGGAGTTTCTCAAGTCTCTGAAAAAAGAATTGCGCTCTTTAAAGAAAAAATTCGCCGATAGCAGACGGACAAAAATTCGCACCGGCAAGTCGGGGGACGGTCGACGGTCGACAGAAGGGAAGAAACAGGATTCTGTGGTTAAAAAACAGGAGACAGGAGAGAGGAGACAGGAGACAGAAGGGAAGAAACTGGATTCTGTGGTGAAAAAACAGGAGGCAGCAGACGGGAAGCAGGAGGCAGAAGTTAAAAAACAGGAGAATAAAGTTAAGAAAAAGTCTGAGAGTGAGAATACACCGAGTTTAAGCCTATTTACGCCCCAAGAACCCCCAGAAAATGCGATTTTATTGCTTGATGCCGAAGATAAAATTAGTTGGACGACACCAGAAGAGCGAGCGCCAGACCAGGGTTTAATTATCTATCAACAGGCGATCGAAAAACGAGAAAATTTCCTAGTTATTCTCGATAATGCCAAAGCTTACCCGATTGCTATCCGGGAAGTCCCCCCGCAAGCGAATCAACCGGTGTTAATCTCCAGTCTGCTGACCAAAACCGCCCAAAAAGAGTCAGAAGCCGTGTTAAATCAATTTTTCTTGACAGAACCTCAAAAAAATCAAGAATTGCTTTTACTGAGTCAACAGGGTCGAATAAAGCGGCTTCCCATCAATGAATTAGAGGGGGTTGGTAGTCGTGGTTTGTCCCTGATGAAATTGAAAGAAGACGATCGCCTATATGCTGCTATTTTCACTCACGAAGGCCTGGACTTAGCGATCGCCACCAGTAGCGGTCGGGTGTTGCGTTATCCCGTGCGCGAGGAATTATTGCCAATTATGGGTAAATCTGCCCAGGGTTTAGCAATTTTGCGATTGCGCTACGGGGAAAATCTAGCTGGCTGTGTTTCTCTTCCTCATCGGGAAAATCTGCTGTTGATTTCGGGATTGGGTTACGGGAAAAGACTGGCGATCGAGAATTTACGTCTATCACAATTAGGCGATCTTGGTTCACCTGCTTTACAATTCGTTAACAAACAGGATAGTTTAGCGGCCATGGTAGCGGCGCGGGCGGGGAGTATAGTGTTATTAAGTACCAATCAGGAGCGAAAACTGCCCTTAGAGGTGGAAACTGTGACAGTCACGGGTAAAGACGGGACAGGTTCACAATTAGTCAAACTCAACCCCGCAGAAAAAATTATCAAAGTACAATTGTTACACCATCTCTAAACAATGGCGAAAAAAACGAAAAATGTTGCTCGTAAACACCGGCATTGGCAAAGATGGTTAAAACTAACTCTGATTCTGGTTTTTGGGTTTATTATCCTTAATCTAGCGATTAATTTAGCCCTCCGCTTGCCAATTAATCAACAAAAACCCGTTGATGCCATTTTAGTTTTGGGGGGCAGCATTCGTCGGGAAATTTATGTAGCCAATCTAGCCCAGCAATACCCCGATATACCGATTTTAATTTCCCAAGGCTCGAAAGACCCCTGTATTTTATTACTATTTGAACGGGCAAAAGCACCAAAAACTAACGTCTGGTTAGAAAAGTGTGCCGATTCTACCTTCGGTAATTTTTTCTTTGCCGTGCCAATTTTAAAACAATGGGGAGTACATAAAGTAAAAGTTGTCACCTCTCCTACTCATTTACCTCGCGCTAAGTGGTTAGCAGAAATTCACTTGCAATCCCACGGTATAGCAGTAGAAATCGATGCAGCTAGAGAAATTGGTGTGCCGGGTAATCACGAATCAAAGCTAAAAACTGGGTTAGATGTGACTAGAAGTATAATTTGGGCTTTTGTCGGACAATTAATCTCTCCCCCCTGTTGGCAAGTCATTCCCTTAAATTCCGTTGATTTAGAAGCTTGGCGCGATCAAGGTTTTCAATGTGAATCTCAAGGTAATATCCGCTAAACAATCGGTAATGATTCGGTAGTAGTGCCGTAGGCCTCTTGCTTACCTGGTACGAATTGTGTAAAATATTTATTAATAAAAATAATTGGCTAAAATCAGTCTTTAAATCTCTAGCTTGATCATGACTTTTCTGATAAATGTCTTTTTCTTGCTCCTGTCTTGCTTACTCAAATATTATACTAAATTCGGTTATTAAAAACTGATTATTTATTCCCCTTTGCCTCTTGCATGAGTGCCTCTCCTCATAACTAGCCTGTACTTAACGGATTTAGTATAATACCTTTCGACAAAGGATTTCTCGGCTGGTGAGAGAGAGTTTATCTTTCTCTAAAAAAATGGAGAATCACATTGGGGAACCCCTTGGTATTTTATCCATGACTACAATGCACAGCAAAGCAAAGGATTAAGCCGTCATCACTACTAAGCTAAGACGCATTTAACCCGCTTATTCTTAGATTAGCTGAACCTCCCCCAATCCCTTTACTGTTGCCTTTTGCCTTTTGCCTCTTGCCTCGTCTCAACAAGCAATTTAAATTACGAACAGCTTACCGAATCACCACCAAAACCCCAACACCTAAAACCTCTCTCCTATCTCCTAAATACTGTCTCCCGACTCGGAGAATACTGACTTCTAACCCGATGTTGGACAAAGATAAGTAAAATTTATTGATTGAGTGCAAAAACTTGAGAATATTTAAATTAACATTTCGCAATATTTACAAATTCTTAAGAATTAATTGAGAAAGATTGTTATTTAACAACGAGGTTACAGTGGTAACAGCGATTTGATAGAATTTCATAGTGGGTTATTCTGTGCTTTTTTAGACAGCAATGGTTGAAACCCTTGCCACACCTAGAAGGTGATCCCAATTAAGACCGTCAAATCAGTCAATTTCACCCACAACGATGATCTTTTTTTTGTGTAGTTTTATTGCAAAAAAAAAGTTTTTTTGACAAAAAGGACAAAGTATGATATGTCCCAACGTATTTCTGGCTGCGAGAATTATTGTAGAGGGGGAGAAGGGAGAATAAATAAAAATAATCTCCCTACCCCACCCTGTCCCTAGGAAAAACTTCTTCAGCAAACCCTAGTTAAGGCCTGCTCGATTCTCTGACTATCGAGGGAGCGGCCGATAAAGACCAAGCGGGTTTGCCGCATTTCCGTGGATTGCCAGGGTCGATCGAAGAAAGAATCAAAGCGATCGCCGACTCCCTGTAACACCATACGCATCGGTTTATTGGCCACATTAACAAATCCCTTGACCCGATAGATTTCTTCTTGGGCCACCAATTCTTTGAGCCGTTGGGTCAAAATTCGGGCATCTACAGGAGAATCGAGGCAAAACTGCACGGAATTGATCTCCTCATCGTGATCGTGTTCTTCCTCGTGATCATGATGACTAGGACGACTAGCTAAATCATCCTCGACGGCGGCATTAAATCCCAATAGCACATCGGGGCTAATTTGTCCATCGGCACAAGTAACTATTTTTACCGTCGATCGCAGTTGTGTTTTCAGCCAATTAATAATTTTTTCTAATTCAATTTCGCTGATGAGATCGGTTTTAGTTAAGAGTACCAGGTCAGCGCAGGCTAACTGATCCTCAAATAACTCCTCAATAGGCGTTTCGTGTTCTAAATTGGGGTCTGCTTGCCTTTGTGCAGTTAAAGCGTTCAAATCCGCCACCAGACGACCCCTAGCGATAGCAAAACCATCCACCACCGTGATTACTCCGTCCACCGTCGCACCGTTGCGGATTTCTGGCCAGCGAAAAGCTTGAACCAGAGGTTTAGGTAAAGCTAATCCCGAAGTTTCGATCAGCATACAATCCAACTGTTGCCGTCGCTCCAGCAATTTCTGCATGGTGGGGAGAAATTCTTCTTGTACTGTGCAGCACAGACAACCGTTGGTCAATTCCACAATATTATCGTTAGGGTTGTCATCGCAGGTCTGACAACTTTTCAACAAATCACCATCAATTCCCACTTCTCCGAATTCATTGACCATAACGGCCACCCGGCGGCCTTGATTATTTTGCAGTAGATGACGGATGAGGGTAGTTTTTCCCGCACCCAGAAAACCCGTGATCACAGTAACTGGAATTTTGTGCATAGATAGAGCGATCGATCATATTCTTAGATCAATGTATCAGAGTCTTGGTCTAGGGTTGAGAGTTTCAACGCTAATTCTTTAGGATTGTCCCACCAATTGCCAGACTGTCACAAACTAGCTGAAATTTTCCTAGTTAGTCGTTATTCTGGTAAAAGTTTCAGCTGGCTAAATAATCGCTGAAAAACTTTTGTGGGAGTGGATCATGTTACAACGTCTTTTTTTAGCCTTTACCCTCGCTTTTCCTCTTTATTTAAGCATTGCTATTCAACAGACTTCTCCTCTAGCTGATAGAGTAAATCGCCCTTCTTCTTCCGGAATCAATAAAATTGAGCGGACAGTAAAAACCATCCAAAAGCAATTAAAACAAGAGCATTCGGTTCAATTAGATTAATAAATTTTATCAAAAAGAGGAGAGGTAAAACTCCTCTTTTTCACTTTTTACTTGACAAATTACTTGCCATTTGCTGGGGAGGCCGGTATTCAGGAACTAAATCTTGTAGAGACTTAACTAAGCCCTGACGGTCATTAACTTGAATATAATTAAGCAATTGCTCTAATTTGATTTGTAATTTGTCCCAAGCAAGAAAGTGTTCATGAGCGCAAAAAATCTTTGGGTGAGCGGTGGGACGAGCTTTATCGGTATCGATTAATAATTCTTCGTAGAGTTTTTCCCCCGGTCTTAATCCCGTGATTTCAATATCGATATCTTGCCCTAATTCCAAGCCACTTAAACGAATCATCTGTAGGGCCAAATCGTAAATTTTTACCGGTTCACCCATATCTAACAGGAATACCTCACCCCCCTTAGCCATGGCTCCCGCTTGTATAACCAAACGCACCGCCTCTGGAATAGACATAAAATAGCGGATAATATCGCGATGGGTGAGGGTAATATTCTTACGTTGGGCGATTTGTTCTCGGAAACGCGGCACCACGGAACCGCTACTATCGAGAACATTGCCAAAGCGGACGATAGCGCAACTGGTGAAACTGTCGGGTAAAGCGGCCAAAGCTTGCACGACTAACTCAGCACAGCGTTTACTGGCCCCCATAATGTTAGTCGGTCTGACGGCCTTATCGGTGGAAATAAGAACTAAATTACTAACTGAATTCTCGATCGCGGTCTGAGCGACATTTAAACTGCCCCAAACATTAGTGTAAACCCCCTGACTAGGATTGGCTTCCACAAGGGGAACGTGCTTATAGGCGGCCGTGTGATAAATTGTCTCAATCTGGTGTTGTTGGATGACTCGGGCCAGATGATTGCGGTCGAGAACATTGCCTAGATAGGCATACTTGCGTAAATCGGGATAATTTTCGCCCAAATCGAGATCGATTTTGTAGAGGGAAAACTCGTTTAATTCGTAGATTACCAGACATTTTGGCTTAAGGAAGGCGATTTGTCGGCATAATTCCGAACCGATGGAACCGCCACCCCCGGTGACTAACACTGCTTTACCGGTGACATTTTTTCCCAAAAGTTCGGGATGGGGTAGAATTTCTTCCCGTCCTAATAATTCCGAGACATCGACACTGCGAATCTGATTGATGGTCGCTTCTCCCGATAAAATTTTTGAGAGGGGAGGGACGGTTTTAATGTCGATGGGTAAAGTTTCTAGACTTTCGATGATTTGCCGCTTTCTGGCCTTGTCTAGGTTCGGAATAGCGAGAACAACCCACTCAAAGGCCTTTTTTTGGTGCAGTAGTGCCAATTGAGAGGGGGGATAAACCCTAACGCCTTGGATCACTCGCTGCTGCAAATCGGGATTATCATCAACAAAGGCCAATAAACGATAGTGGGGGTCATTTTGTAGGGAACGTGCCAATTGACAACCCACAATCCCCGCACCATAGATGACAATTGTCGGTTCCCTATCGACACTACTGACGTAAATATTCAGACGGTGAAAGACAGAACGAATCAACAATCTTACCCCGATAACCAATACTAGGGTTAACAATGCGTCGATAATCAGGACTGAACGCGGCAAAAAGGCATCCCCTTGAAGGTAGGCAAGAATGATTAAAACCCCTGAACTATAGAGGACCGCTTGCAGTACGGAGGAAAGAAACTCTAATCCTGTATAACGTACTACGGGACGGTAAATACCTCTGAGATAGAAAACTAGAGTTTTAATGGCAATTAAGCCCAATATTTGCCCTAAAAAAGGTCTAATTTCCTGATATTCGAGGCTCAGATTCAACCTGAGAGAGAAGGCCAGATAGATGCTCAGACAAAAAATCAGGCAATCGGTGACAATTAAAAGAGAGCGCTTCGATGACCTAGATAGGGAATTAGCCAATTTAAGGATTTTGTTCGCCAGTTTTCTATACATTATCCAATTGATTAATTAATCTTAAGGTAAATTTACTTAGCTCCTCTCGACTTTCTGTGATAATCAGTGCTTATTATTCGGACGAGTCTTGCTAGGCAAGGCTTTGAAGAATATATTCACGGAAAATTACCCCTATTCTTCTCCCTTCCACACAGAAACAAGAAGAGCCAATGTTTTTTATAACAGTAGTGCTGCCTGTCTTTCCGGAGATGATATCACCCAAATCCAATTATGTCAAGCGGCGGGATTTGTCAAGACTTTGGCTCTCTTAGGTTTGGTGGGTAAAATGTATTCTAAGATACAGTCCTGCTGGCGAGCGAGTGGAGGGAACCACTCCAGACACAGAGGACACAAAGATTGATCACTTCTAGAGTAAGTTAAACTGGTCGCAACGCGCTCGCTACGCGAGATCGCACAAGGAATAAGAGAGCCGGACTTTTTTCCTTTTTTCATCGCTCCCCAAAAATTTTTTGCTCCCGAAAACTAGCCGATAACTGACCGCTAGTCAAGGGTTACAATCAAGAATTGATACAAAAATTTATCGAGTCAAGTTATGAGTAATCAGTACGATGCGATCGTGATTGGGTCGGGAATCGGGGGATTGGTGACAGCGACGCAATTAGCGGCAAAAGGAGCAAAAGTCTGGGGGCAGCGCGGGTTATTTTGAACGAGAGGGTTATCGTTTTGATGTGGGTGCTTCGATGATTTTTGGTTTTGGCAAAAAGGGGACGACTAACCTCCTAACCAAGGCTTTGGCAGCGGTGGATATGAGTATCGAAACCATTGCCGATCCCGTCCAGATCCATTATCATCTCCCGGACGGATTAGACTTAAAAGTTCATCGCGACTACGAACAATTTTTACAGGAATTAATTAGCCATTTTCCCGCAGAAAAAACCGGTATCCGGCGCTTTTACGATGAATGCTGGCAGGTGTTTAATTGCCTCAATAGTATGGATTTACTATCATTGGAAGAACCCCGCTATCTGACTAGGGTTTTTTTCCAGCATCCTTTATCCTGTTTGGGATTGGTCAAGTATTTACCCCAAAATGCGGGAGATGTGGCCAGAAAATATATTAAAGACCCGAAATTATTGAAATTTATCGACATGGAGTGTTATTGTTGGTCGGTAGTACCCGCCGATCGCACTCCGATGATTAATGCGGGAATGGTCTTTAGCGATCGCCATTACGGGGGAATTAACTATCCCCGGGGGGGAGTGGGACAGATTGCTCTCAAGTTAGTCGCGGGATTGGAAAAAGCTGGTGGTGAAATCCAGTATCAAGCGAGAGTGAATAAGATTATTTTAGATGCAGGACGGGCGATCGGGGTAAAATTGACCAATGGTAAGGAATATTACGCGAAAAAGATTGTTTCTAATGCCACCCGTTGGGATACCTTCGAGAAACTACTCCCCCCGGAATCTCTCCCCGGCAGCGAAAAAAAATGGCAAAAACGCTATCAAAAATCCCCCAGTTTCCTGAGTTTGCATCTGGGAGTTAAGGCCGATGTATTACCATCAGGAAGCGAATGTCACCATATTTTACTAGAAGATTGGGAAAATATGGAAGCAGAACAGGGAACTATCTTTGTTTCTATTCCTACCTTACTCGATCCCTCCCTCGCACCCCCGGACCATCATATCATTCATACTTTCACCCCTAGCTGGATTGATCAATGGCAAAAACTGCCACCCCAAGAATATCAACAGAAAAAAGAGGCCGCTGCTCATCGTCTCATCGAGCGCCTGAAAAAACTCTTTCCCAAACTAGATACAGGATTAGATTATATCGAAATTGGCACGGCCCGCACCCATCGCCGCTTTTTGAATAGAATCGATGGCAGTTACGGGCCGATACCGCGAAGAAAACTGTTAGGTTTATTAGGAATGCCCTTTAATCGCACAGCTATTCCTAATCTTTATTGTGTGGGAGATAGTACCTTCCCCGGTCAAGGATTAAACGCGGTGGCCTTTTCTGGTTTTGCTTGCAGTCATCTTCTATCGGTAGATCTCGGTTTACCTAGTCGCAGAGATTAAAAGCTGAAAATCAGGATTTTTACCAGCGAATTCGCAAACGGGAAGGTAACACTTGACAGCGTTTCTCAGATAGATGAGGTGCATTTTTGCGACTGGAGTTTTTACCTCGGCAAGGTTTAATTTATACTTCACCTTGACGAGAAACGCTGTGGATATTAAGTAGGGAGGCACAATTATTTGTAGGATGGGTTAGCGGTAGCGTAACATAATCGGGGGTTGGGTTTCATGCTTCAACCCAACCTACGTTCATCTGATAACTGATAACTGATAACTGATAACTGATAACTGATAACTGATAACTGATGCTTACTCCCTTTGATTCCCCCAAATCTTTACATTGGCAGCAAAGCTTGCGATCGCCAATTATTCGTCAATTGGAGATATTTAGCTTTACAACGCAGTTTTTGACTTTTTTGCTCTGGGATCGTTTAACGGGGGCTAATAGGGGCAAAAAACGGCAAAAGAGAGCGAAATGGTTAGTAGAGCGCCTCATAAATTTGGGACCAACTTTTATTAAAATTGGACAATCTTTATCGACGCGAGCAGATTTAATTCCGCTCGAATATATCGAACAATTAACCCAATTACAGGATCGAGTTCCTGAATTTAATAGTCAAGAAGCGATCCGAGTTATTGAAACAGAATTAGGACAACCCCTAGATAATTTATTTGCAAGTTTTAGCGTTTCTCCCCTCGCTTGTGCCAGTTTAGGACAAGTGCATCGAGCGCAGTTATTGAGTGGGGAAGAAGTCGTTATTAAGGTACAAAGACCGAATCTAGAAGGACTATTTAATCTCGATTTTGAATTGTTGCATCGTCTCACCCGTTGGTTAAATATTTTCCCCGTGGTGAAAAAATATAATCTAGAAGCTATCTATCAAGAATTCTTTGAGCTACTCTTTCAAGAAATCGATTATATTCATGAGGGCAAAAATGCTGATCGCTTTCGGGAAAATTTTAAGAATTATCCTCAAGTAAAAGTCCCTTTAGTTTACTGGCAATATACCACCCGCAAGGTATTAACTTTGGAGTATGTACCCGGGATTAAAGTCGATGATCGAGAGACTTTACTAGCTAATGGTATTAACGTAGATGGGATTATTCAACTGGGGATCTGTTCCTATCTCAAACAACTATTACAGGATGGTTTTTTTCAATCGGATCCCCATCCGGGTAATATGGCAGTCAGTCAGGAAGGGAAGTTAATTTTCTACGATTTCGGCACGATGTTCGAGGTAAAATCCGTCGCTAAAGATCAAATGATCGAAACCTTTTTCGCTGTCTTGAGAAAGGATACGGAAACAGTCTTAAAAACCTTGATGTATATGGGTTTAATTGAACCCGTTAGAGATCTGCAACCTGTGCGAAATATCTTGCAGTTTCTCTTGGATGAATTTCGCGATAAACCGGTAGATGTGAGGGCATTTGAACAAATTAGCGATCAAGTGTATTTAATGTTTAAACAGCAACCTTTTCGCTTACCTCCACAAATGACTTTTATTATTAAATCTGTCACCACTTTGGATGGGATTGCCCGCTCTTTAGATCCCCAGTATAATTTATTAGCAGCTAGTCAACCTTTTGTGAAAAGTCTAGCGGTATCAGGAGGAACTACCAAGACAATGCTTACCCTAGCTAATCAAGCTCGCACTTTTCTTAAACAACAATGGCAAAAAGGTAATAAAAACGAGAGAATACTCCGTCAGTTAGAGGAAAAGATCGAGCGAGGAAATTTAGTTTTTCAAGTTAAGTCACGGGAAAATGAGCGACTTCTGAAAAGAATTTATCTGGGAATTAAAGTATTAATTAATGTCTGTTTATTGGGATTTAGCATTGTCTCAGCCATATTTTTATTAGACACCAACTATAGTAAACTAGCTATTATTCCCTTCAGTTTAGCGGGGTTATTTGGTTTATTTTTTCTACGTTCTTCTATGGCTTTATTAATTCAGGAAAGATTAGATAAAATGTTAGAAAAGTAAATAATTATCATTTTTATTAGTAGATGATTTTTGTTATCCGCAACAAAAATTAAAGTTTGACAGGCTGTCTGTTGACAAGATTTTCCAGAAGTTATCATAATGAAAATGTTTTCATTGCACCTAGCAGCAAGAGGACAAGAAAATGTTATTAAAATCTTTAGCCCTTGGTTCCCTTGTGGGATTATCCTTAGTTACATCTATCCCAGTCTTGGCTAATCCTTCCCTTTCTCCAGTACAAACTAACGAAGCAATAATCGCTGTCGGTCAACAAAAATCCGATTTATTTGTTAATTTAACCACCGATGATCCTTGGCGAGCTGCAATGGCCATTGGTGTCGCCACCAATATGCTAAAAAAAGGTCACTCAACCACTATTTTTTTGAATATTACAGGGGTACACCTGGCAGCGACGACCATTCCTCAACACACTAACGGTATCACCGGTAAAACCCTGCAAGCAATGTTAGTAGATTTCATCAGTCAAGGGGGAAAAGTCTTAATTTGTCCCTCCTGTATGAAACAAGCAGCCATAAAACCCGAAGATCTAATTGCCGGTGTGGTGACAAGTTCCCCCGATTCCCTAGAAGCAAATTTATTTAAGGAAACGGTTACAGTAATTAGCTGGTAATCGAGCATTTTCTAGAGAATATCGAGGCTGCCTCTCAAGGTTGTCTGAGATGCAGCCAGATAACTGGATATTCTCCCGTCGTAATGGTGATTTAAATCACTGTTTAATCCATGCTGATGGCCAAATACCGCCAATTTCGAGGCCAGCTAGACCACTAGAAGCATTTATAAGGGTTTTACCACGACTATCAGCCAATTTTATCGATAATTTACCTTTGAGGGTATCTTGACAAGCAAAACAGAGACCTTTTTCTGTGGGTACACGCACGCGATCGGGAGGATGATCACTGATCCCGATTAAGACAATGGTATAATTCTCGTTAGTTGCCCTCATTTCCCAGTATCCCCAGGGTTGCACAGTCCAAGTTAGTTGAGAATTCCAAATATCAAACTTATAAAAGCGATTTTGCCAGTGAATACCGATAATTCCCACCGATTCCGTCCAGTGGAGAACTTTCCGGGTAGAACCCACTGCGGTTAAGGTTAAATCGGGATTTTCAGGGAAAGCATTACAATTAATCCAAAACCACTTTTCGGGGAAAGAATAACCCCAATTTTTCTCGCTATAAAAAGGTACATTCTCAAATGGGTAATTTTTTCCCCCATAGGTAATCATTCCCGTTGCTAAACCATGAGCAGTTAAAATCTGCCAACCTGGGTCAAAAATCGGTAAATAAGATAATATTCCTGCTGTTGCTTCGGGTGGACGCTTGTTATCCCCCCAACTGTACCTAGTTTCAACGCAATAATCCCATTGACAGATTTCTCCAGTGACGGGATCATAAATTCGTCCTTGCTGCTGGTGTGCCGTTGCTTGATAACCTTCTCGAATAGACTCAAAAAAATCTGACGGAGAAAGCAGACGGGGACGGATTTTTAAGTTAGTTTTTCCCCAATGGATAATGGCTAATTCCTGACGACTTGCCCAAAATTGATCCGTATCGGGAAAAGTGCGACAAAGATAATTAGATTCTATGGCTAAAATTTGTACCGCTCCGCCGCTATTGACTTGACCGCCCCTTGGGTCTTGAATAGAATACATAAAGGCGAATCCGTCGGCTAATTGCGGAATCATGACTCGGAAGTACCAACCTTCAAAGAATCGAGGAGTGATACCATCCCAATGGTAGCCAGAATGAGGGAGTTGTGAAGACATCTATGAGTTTATCTTTAGGTATTGATTTTGGCACATCGGGAGCGCGAGCGATTGCTATTGATTCTAGCAAAAATATCGTCGCTGAGGTTCATTATCCTTTCACTAATGCCAATTTTCAGGATTGGCAAAAGGCCCTATTTTATTTATTGGATAATCTAGGGGATTCGGTGCGTTCAGAACTTAAATCGATCGCGATTAACGGCACTTCCTCGACGGTGTTATTATGTGATAATTGGGGTAATCCTCTTTCTGAGGCAATATTATACAATGACGGGCGAGGAATTGCCTTTTTAGAAGCAATTAAAGCTATAGCACCCCCTCACCATCCCGTGATTAGTGCCACCTCCAGTTTAGCCAAATTACTTTGGTGGAGTGAGCAAGAAATTTTTTCCCAAGCGCGTTATTTTCTCTCGCAAGCGGACTGGTTAGCATTTCTCCTGCACGGTAAACTGGGAATTAGTGATTATCACAATGCCTTAAAATTAGGTTATGATCTCGAAAATCTCTGTTATCCCGATTGGTTAGAGAATTTACCGATGTTTAATTTATTACCGGAAATTTTTGCTCCGGGTACAGCGATCGATACTATTAAACCAGATTTAGTGACTCGTTTTGCTATCCCGAAAGATTGTTTAATTTATACGGGAACCACCGACAGTATAGCGGCATTTTTAGCCAGTGGTGCTAATTCTTTAGGGGCTGCAGTGACATCTTTAGGTTCAACTTTAGTCTTAAAATTATTAAGTAGCCAGAAAGTTGATGATAGTAACTATGGCATCTATAGTCATCGTTTAGGAAATTTGTGGTTAACTGGTGGGGCATCTAATACGGGGGGAGCGGTGTTAAAGAAGTTTTTTTCTCATGAAGAATTGAGAAATTATAGTTTAGCAATAGATGGAGAAAAAGAAAGTAATTTAGATTATTATCCCCTCCTAAAAGCCGGCGAGCGCTTTCCCATTAATGATCCTTTTTTACCCGCAAAACTGACTCCTCGCCCCGATAATCCTCTAGAATTTTTGCATGGTTTACTAGAAAGTATTGCCCGTATTGAAGCTTTAGGTTATCAGCGTTTACAGGAATTGGGGGCTAATAAATTAGAGCGAGTTGATAGTGCCGGTGGTGGGGCAAAAAATCCGACTTGGAGAATAATTCGTCAGCGTCATTTAGGGGTTCCCGTGCTGTTATCTCAACAGGAGCAAGCTGCCTACGGTACTGCCTTATTAGCACAGCAATCGGTTACACTCTTGAAATAGTCTCATAGGTAGGATTTGCGGCAAAAAGCTTGTTGGTGGGGTTAGGAGTCGGTCTTCAGGAGATAGGAGTTAGGAGATTATTTTATTTATTCTCCCCACACCCTATACCCTACACCCTACACCCTTGGTTAATTAACCATAATAGGGTGGCTCATTACCCGGTTTCCATTTGATATTACAACCTAAACTGGGTTTTTGGTCCGTCGGCACCGGTTGACCGGTTAAAACCTTGTCAATAGCGGCCCGGAGATCTTTGCCTGTCACCGGTACGCCATTACTAGGACGACTATCATCCAATTGACCGCGATACACTAGAATGCGCTGACTATCAAAGAGGAAAAAATCGGGAGTACAGGCTGCTGTGTAAGCTTTCGCCACTTCTTGGCTTTCGTCATAGCATAAATTGAATTTAAAATCAAGAGTTATCGCCATTTTTTTCAAATTTTCCGGCGAATCATCGGGATATTTCTCCACGTCATTAGAACTAATGGCTAGGATGCCCAGATTGGTGTTAGCATAATCGCGACCTAGACGGGTAAGTTCTTCTTGAATGTGTTTAACAAAGGGGCAATGTTCACAGAGGAAGATGACTAACAGAGCGGTTTTAGCCGCAAAGCTGTCCAGAGAAATAGTTTCACCTGAAACCACATCGGGTAAGGCAAAACTGGGAGCTTTTGTCCCCAAATCTAACATTGTGGACTCGGTGCGTGCCATAAAGTTTCTACTCTTTTCTATAGGGAGGACTGAGATTTTTATAGCATTTCATGCTTCATCGCGCAAATTTAACGCCTTAATCAGTAAACAGTAATTAGTGAACTTAAAACTCACGTCTGATAACTGATAACTGATAACTCACGTCTGATAACTGATAACTGATAACTGATAACTGATAACTGATAACTGATAACTGATAACTGCCATAACCTACTGAAACTGATTTGCCCAATTTTCGATTACACGCTGACTTTCGCGAGCAATAACTAAGGCATTATCGGGGACATTTCTAGTGATAGTTGAACCAGCGGCCACGGTGACATTTTTTCCTAATTCTAGAGGAGCCACTAAAACACTATTTGCACCAGTTTTTGTGCCACTGCCGATCATAGTTTGGTGTTTTTTCACACCATCGTAATTAGCAGTAATTGTTCCCGCACCAACGTTAACTTTTTCCCCTAAAGTGGCATCTCCCAGATAGGATAAATGGGCAATATTGGTTTTATTACCGATGTCACTTTTTTTAATTTCAACAAAATTACCGACTCGACAATTAGCCCCAATTTTCGCTTCTCCGCGCAAATGAGCATAGGGACCGATGCGACAACCAGAATCCACCTGACTATCAGAAATAACCGAAAATAAGACCGTTACATCGCTGCCTATGCGACTATTTTCGATTAAGCTCCCCGGACCTATACGACAACCAGACGCGATTATCGTCTCACCGCGCAGATGGGTTTGGGGTTCAATAATCACATCGGCACTGAGGGTGACAGTATCCTCAATGGTGACACTATCGGGGTCAATAATGGTGACTCCGGCGGCCATCCAATCATCTTTGACTCTAGTTTGCAGGATATCATAGGCGGCGGCCAATTGTTTGCGATCGTTAATGCCGCTAATTTCTAAACAATCCTCCACATCCACAGCCATGACGGGATCGAGAAAATTGACCACATCCGTGAGATAATACTCACCTTGATCGTTATTGGGCGTTAAATTAGGCAGTATCGCCGCTAATTTTGACCAATTAAAGCAGTATATACCCCCATTAACCCGGTGGTTTTGTCTTTGGCCATCGGTACAGTCTCTTTCTTCCACAATCTGCTTAACAAGATTATTGCCATCACAAAAAACTCGACCGTAACCTTTCGGGTTAGGAAGGTTAGCAGTTAGGAGAGTGGCAGCGTTACCATGGTTTTTATGAATCTGGAGAAGATTTTGCAAGGTTTCGGGACGCAACAGGGGAACATCGCCATTTAAGACCAACAAATCCCCCTGAAAGTCCTCTAAATGGGGGATTAACTGCTGAATAGCATGGCCTGTGCCTAACTGTTCCTTTTGTTCGACAAATTCGATATCCGCAAGATGCTGTAGAGTATTTCGCACCTGTTCCCCTTGATAACCGATAATTACCAGTTTTCGCTGGGGATGTAAGGATTCGCTGACATTAAGCACCCGTTCCACTAGCGAGCGACTGCCGAGGGGATGTAAAACTTTCGGAAGGCTGGACTTCATTCGGGTTCCCTTACCCGCTGCTAAAATTGCTACCGCTACCATGGTCATGCTTGCCAATATCGTTCGCGACTGAGTATATCGCACTCCGATCCCCTTGGTTGCAAGAATTTTTTCCCTCTTTCATCCTGTGCCAGTTGAGAAACTACCATAAAAAGGTTTTCTTTAAGACATTGTTAAGGTACTATACACAAATTGAAACAATTGAACATAATTAGCACTCTATAGATACCGCTATGACAACTGTACTAACTAAGGAATCCTCCGCCATGAAACAGATTCGCACCACCTACCAAGCTGACCAACAGGTGAAATACCTGCATCTAGAAGCGGAAATCGAGGTACTGCTGCAACAACTGCAAAACCTCAAGCGCAAAAACCAAGAGAATCAACACCTAAATTAAAGAAAATTTCCCTAAGAATTCTCAAATCCCACCCTCTGATCGGCGAGAAGGTGGGAAAATGTTTTTTGAGAATTCCAGATAGGTGTAGATTAATGATCAATTTTGCCTTACAGCAAGCCTTCGCCCGTCGTCATGCCCTGAAAGTGATTAGTGGGTTAAATAATTTCGATCGCTCGCAGGTTCTCTCAGTAGTTAAAGCCGCTACAGCCGGAGGAGCAACTTTTGTCGATATTGCCGCTAATGCTGACCTAATTGGGTCCGTAAAAGCCTTGACAAATTTACCCGTGTGTGTATCGGCCGTGGAACCAGAATTGTTGGTGATGGCAGTGGACGCGGGAGCCGATTTAATTGAGATCGGTAATTTCGATAGTTTTTATGCCCAAGGACGCATTTTTGAAGCTGCGGAAGTTTTAGCCCTAACTCGTCAAACTCGCGACTTACTGCCCGAAATTACCCTGTCTGTGACAGTTCCCCATCTCCTACCCCTCGATGAACAGGTGAGACTAGCAGAAGCTCTAGTTAGTCACGGTGCCGATATTATTCAAACTGAAGGCGGCACTAGCAGTCAACCCCGTCACGCCGGTATTTTGGGACTGATTGAAAAAGCTGCCCCGACTTTAGCCGCAGCCCACGCTATTTCCCATGCGGTTAAGGTTCCCGTCCTCTGCGCTTCCGGTTTATCCATTGTCACTGCTCCTATGGCGATCGCTGCTGGAGCGGCCGGCATCGGTGTGGGTTCGGCGATCAATCAATTGGATAATGAAGTGGCTATGGTGGCAGCTGTGCGCGGTTTAGTCGAATCTCTGCAAGCACAACCGGTTCATGTTGGCAACTAGAACAATTTTTGTCTAGATCCGACTGAGAAGGGGCCGTTTTCCCTTCTCTTTTTCCCTTTGTCACCAGTTACCAGTTATCAGATGTGAGTTAAGCTGTACTGAATTTAAACCGCGTCTTGGAAATTTTAGTACAAATGCTCAAACTGCTTCTCCCTGCTCCGCAGATCCGGCGCTCCCCCGCAATCTTAACGAGCAATTTAGATATAGCGTTTTTCAGTCTGCTGAGGTACAAAAGTTATGGGTTTTAGGCAAAAGGCAAGAGGGAAAAGGCAAAAGGGAAGAAAAATAGGTGTACCTCACTAGCTTAGGAAACGCTATAGTCAAAAGCTTATCAGTTCACTGATTACTGCTCACTGATTACTGATTACTGATTACTGATAACTGATTACTGCTCACTGATAACTGATTACTGCTCACTGATAACTGATAACTGCTCACTGATAACTGCTCACTGATAACTGATAACTGCTCACTGATAACTGATAACTGCTCACTGATAACTGATAACTGATAACTGATAACTGAAAAGCCCCAACCCCATCAACTGTGGTAAAATGCGCTATGGCTCAAAACATTAGAGATAGAAGCACTCCACCATGATTCGAGATATCTTCATGCCCGCGCTCAGTTCCACCATGACCGAAGGAAAAATAGTTTCTTGGGTGAAGTCCCCCGGGGAAAAAGTCAGCAAAGGGGAAACGGTGTTAGTGGTCGAATCCGACAAAGCCGACATGGACGTGGAATCGTTTTATGATGGCTATCTCGCTGTAATTTTAGTCGAAGCTGGCCAGGAAGCACCCGTGGGGGAAGCGATCGCCTATATTGCCGAAACTGAAGAGGAAATTGAACTAGCCAAAGCTCAGGGAAAAACCGCCACAGCCGCCCCTAGCAAGCCCGTAGAGACCCCAGAAATCGCTCCGCCTCCCGTTTCGATCCCCGTCGCCACTGTTAAAGAGAATGGCCGATTAGTCGCCTCTCCCAGGGCCAAAAAACTGGCTAAAGAATTAAAGGTGGATCTGAAAACCCTAGTGGGTAGCGGTCCCCACGGACGAATTACCGCCGAAGACGTAGAAAAAGCGACAGGAAAAGTCAGCACCGCCCCCGCTCCCGTCATTACTCCCCCGCAACCCGTCAGCGTCCCTGTAGCGGCTCCTAAAGCCCCGATTCCGGCCAGCGCTCCGGTCGTCGGTCGGACTGTTCCCCTCACCACTCTGCAAAAAGCCGTCGCTCAGAATATGTCGGTTAGCCTACAGGTTCCCACCTTCCAAGTGGGCTACACTATCACCACCGACCCACTAGACCAACTCTATCAACAGCTAAAATCCAAGGGTGTCACCATGACGGCCCTGTTAGCAAAAGCAGTAGCCAACACCCTCGCTAAACATCCTATAGTTAATGCCAGCTATAGCGACGCAGGAATCCAATACCACGGGGCGATTAACGTGGCTGTAGCCGTGGCTATGCCCGATGGTGGCTTAATTACGCCGGTTTTGCGCTCTGCTAACCAGATGGATATCTATTCCCTCTCCCGCAGTTGGAAAGATTTAGTCGATCGCGCTCGCAGTAAACAACTGCAACCAGAAGAATACAATAGCGGTACTTTTACCATTTCTAATCTGGGAATGTTCGGAGTCGATCGCTTTACGGCTATTTTACCCCCCAATCAAGGCGCAATCCTAGCCGTGGGTGCTTCCCGTCCCCAAATCGTCGTCCACAATAATGGTTTATTCGGAGTGCAAAAACAGATGACGGTTAATCTCACCAGTGACCACCGAGTCATCTACGGGGCCGATGCAGCCTCCTTCCTGCAAGACTTGGCTAAACTGATCGAAACTGAGGTGCAGTCTTTAACTATGTAATCAGAATCTAGACAGCAGGAGCCTAGGGAGTTTCTCTCTAGCTCCTGCTTTGTTGTTACTAAAAAAATGTAAAGAATTAGCTAAAATAGGTTTAACCTTATCTATCACCCAAAACTATCGCCCAAACAAGGGGAAAAAAAGTGTTAATCTCAGGGAACTTTAAGATCTAAGCTAATATCGGTAAATTAACCCTCAATTTCGCCCTATATATTAAGCCTACAATAATTCGTATTCCCACGTCCTAACGCCTACCCATAGGAAAAAATGATCACAGAGAATAGTCGCTTACGTTCAGAATTTTTAAATACACAGGTTATCACTCGCAATACAGGCAAAAAACTCGGCGTTGTTAAAGATATCCTAGTAGATATCGATCAACGAGAAGTAGTTGCCCTGGGACTCCGCGATAATATCCTCTCCCTGTCGGGAATGCCTCAATATATGTATTTATCGAGCATCAGTCAGACGGGAGACGTGGTTCTCGTTGAAGATGATAACGTCCTAGAATCCGTCGATATCGATGCTTATACTCCCTTAATCGGTAGTGAAGTGATCACGGAAACTGGCGAACCTTTAGGTAAAGTCCGCGATTATCAATTTGATCCCCTTAGTGGTCAATTACATTCCATTGTCATCGCTTCCCTGGGATTGCCTCTTATCCCCGAACAATTAATCAGTACCTACGAAATTTCCATTGAAGAAGTGGTTAGCAGCGGTCCGAATCGCTTAATCGTCTTTGAAGGGGCCGAAGAACGTCTCACCCAAGTTAGTGTGGGGGTTTTGGAACGTTTGGGTATTGGTCGTCCCCCCTGGGAAAGAGAAGAGGAAGAAGCTTATTATACTCCCGCTGCTCGTCCGGAAAATCAGTTAGGTACGGGTATTCCCCTCCGCACTCCCGTGGAGGCCGCTAAACCCGTTGAAGAACGCTGGAGTGAAGACGAATGGGAAAAAGAACCCCTGCGGGCCAATCCCCCACCGCAAAAACGAGCCGAAGCTCGTTATTATGAGCAAGAATACGAGGAAGAAGAAGATAACTGGGGAGAAGCTCGCTTAGAACGCACCGAAAGCTTTTCTCGTCCTCAGTACGACGATTACGAAGATAAGGCCGAGGATGATATGTGGGATGATGACGTGGAACCGGATTACAATCCCCCCCGCATCAATATCACCGAGAAGAAAAAAGAGAGAATCCCCGAATACGAAGACGGTTAATCTTTGACAGTCCCCCTATCCATTAGTTACATTTTTCTTAACATAAAATTTGACAAAAAAAGAAAAGTGTGCTATACGGCTCAAGGGGTTTCTCTGGGGGGACTAATTTGGTCAGATAGTTTCCCAGTCTGGCTGATATTATTTAACCTTTAATCAGGGCTATCAGTGGGCCACCAATCTTCGATCACCTGCGCGATAGTATAGGGACAAAACTCTGGAAAAATGCTAAGGATTAAACCTGTTTGTTTGGCGGCTTCTCGACGCGCTCTGGTATATTCCTTGTCCAAAATTTGCGCGGGATAACTGCCTAAACTGGGACTATCCTCTAACTTACGACGAATTTGCGATCGCCCATCATTGATGGAATCCAGCCAACTATCGGAGTGCCGTTGGGGTTGATATTGCCACTTGAGCAGATGAAGCAAAATTCGCTCCATTTGAGAACCAATCGCACTGCGTTCACTTTTCCCCAAATCCTCGATTTCCTCGATTAAATGCTCCCAGTCAATGGCATCCCAGCGTTGTTCCCGCAAAAGTTGAGCCGTATCCCGGGCCCAGAGAATTAAATCGCAATTGTAGGTGGTTGGCATAACCGGTTCCCTGTTTTTCAAGCTTTTCGGGTGGGATTGTGGGGTTAATTCTGTTAGGTTAACGATCCGGCGTTTTCTTAATGATAATTGATTACTGTCAGAGGTAAGGTCAAAAAGCCTGTGAACCTCGTATCAATAACAGCATCAATTACTTGCCTCTGTTTACTTTCATTGCTCACGACTAACCGAAGCCTCGCCTCGCAGTTTTGATCAACAATTCCGTTCATCATAAAGTTAAAGCAGACGACCTACGCCAAAGCGGTGAACGCCTTTATGTCCAATTCGGACACGCCAGATTTGAGCATCAGGGTTTCGTTCAAGCAATCGATTAGAAGCAGTTATTGTGTCATTGGCAAGCTCAAAAGCACCTGTTTCGATATCTATGGCTACAATCTTCCCATGATTGCCTTCCTCGACTTGGGGGCGCACCTGAGATTGATAAATCTCATTACCACGTCGAGCGAATTCTTCTTTGCTGTAGCGGAGTTGATTAACTGTCATTGGCCTGACCCCGTTGCAACTTTTGCCCCTCTATTTTAACCTAAACATTGGCAATCTTCGCTAACATTCCTCAACTGGGCCCACAAGAGCGGCATCGCACTTAGACTCACAGCTTCAATCAATGTGCATGGTGCGTTCCCCAAAATCGATCGCTGTGCCTTAGGGAACGCACCCTACAAGATTGCGATCGCAGTGCGTTATACCTTAGCTCTTCGCAGACGCAGTTCTCTGTAACTCTTCCCATCGAACTCCATGACGCAGGCTCGATCAAAAGAGCTTAGATACTCATTATTCATCAACTGCTCATGCGGGCGAAGCATACTTGCGCCGACGCTGCCATCTAAGACAAGTAAAAGCAATGCCTCATCAAATCCATCACGCCATTTCAGAATATTCCGTTCTTTGTCGTCAAGCGCATTATGTATTAGTTCGTCTGTTGTTTCACCGACCCAAAAGCTATCTGTGTAACTCCAATGAGGGGGGTGATCCCCTTCAAGTCGCATTACGCGAACATAGTCGATTTCTTCAGGCCAATCCGGCCCCCACAACTTTTCAGCACGCAAGGTGAAATAATCTCCAATTTTAGGATCATACTTCTCAACCAATTTCACTAGCATCTCAGCTATTTTTCTTTCTCGCCTTGCGATCAGGTCAGCATCACGATAACTGCTAAAGGATACCTGGACATCAATCCATTTGTCGCTACGCCTTGAATGAATATGGGAACAAGTTTTAACTACAGATTCATATATGCCACGACGCTTACGGTCGCGACTGCCAGACCCCTCTTTCTCGTCATTGAATAGATTCCTGATTTCGATTCCAATCGTAATAGAATCAATTCTTGCTATGATATCGGGTCTTTCCAGGTGATCTGGCACGTGCAGTTCTGCGTAGTGGCTCAATCCTCCTGCATCACGAAATAGCTTGACTACGTTTAGCTCGTAAAGTTTTTGGCTTTCTCTGGTCATGGCTCTAATCGGTATAACTACATATTATACAGAAACTTTCTGTATAACAGTCTCCAGAGTAACGATATAGGTCAACTTTCTGTATATCACCCCGACATACAACATATATACTAATTTGTCAATAGGTAGTAATATTTAATCTGCTTATACTTCGAGTTTTGGTCGGAAAATGGGCGATCGATAGTCAAGCGATCGAGAGATGGGGACGACCACGAGCCTAGGGGATTATGCAAGGGTGAACCACTTATCGGCAGGTTTCCAGGCGGCTCCCCAATAACTGATCACTGAAAGAGGGCTAAACTAAAAAGCCGTGCTAAAATCAGCATATCTAGGGTCGCTTGTGTAGGTGATGGATAGGCTATGTTTGAAAGATTTACGGAAAAAGCCATTAAAGTAATCATGCTCGCCCAAGAAGAAGCTCGCCGCCTTGGCCATAACTTCGTGGGAACAGAGCAGATTTTACTAGGACTAATTGGAGAGGGAACGGGAGTTGCCGCCAAAGTCCTCAAGTCCATGGGTGTCAATCTCAAAGATGCGCGCGTGGAGGTGGAGAAAATCATCGGTCGCGGTTCCGGATTCGTAGCCGTGGAAATTCCCTTCACCCCCAGAGCCAAACGAGTTTTAGAACTCTCCCTCGAAGAAGCCCGTCAACTGGGCCATAACTATATTGGCACAGAACACCTCCTTTTAGGACTAATTCGCGAAGGGGAAGGTGTGGCCGCTAGGGTTCTGGAAAATCTCGGCGTGGATCTCTCGAAAGTTCGCACCCAAGTGATCAGAATGTTAGGGGAAACCGCCGAAGTGGCCGCCGGTTCATCTTCCCAAGGTCGCACTAAAACCCCGACTCTTGATGAATTTGGTTCCAATCTCACCCAAATGGCCAGCGAGGGTAAACTCGATCCCGTAGTCGGCCGACAAAAGGAAATCGAGCGCGTCATCCAAATTCTCGGTCGTCGTACCAAAAATAACCCAGTCCTAATCGGGGAACCGGGGGTCGGTAAAACAGCGATCGCAGAAGGATTGGCCCAACGCATCGCTAACAAGGATATTCCCGACATTCTCGAAGAAAAACGGGTTGTCACCCTCGATATCGGCTTGTTAGTGGCGGGAACCAAATATCGCGGCGAATTTGAGGAACGCCTCAAAAAAATCATGGACGAAATTCGCCAAGCGGGTAACGTCGTCCTTGTGATCGATGAAGTTCACACTCTCATCGGTGCCGGGGCAGCCGAAGGGGCGATCGATGCGGCCAATATTCTCAAACCAGCTTTGGCCCGGGGAGAACTACAATGTATCGGGGCGACGACCTTGGATGAGTATCGCAAACATATCGAACGGGATGCGGCTCTAGAAAGACGTTTTCAACCGGTTATGGTCGGTGAACCCTCCGTAGAAGAAACGATCGAAATTCTCTATGGTCTCCGGGAACGCTACGAACAGCACCATAAATTAAAAATCTTAGATGAGGCCCTGGAAGCGGCGGCGAAATTGTCCGATCGCTATATTAGCGATCGCTTCTTACCGGACAAAGCGATCGATTTAATCGATGAAGCTGGTTCGAGAGTGCGCTTGATTAATTCCCAATTGCCACCGGCAGCCAAGGAATTAGATAAAGAACTGCGGCAAATTCTCAAACAAAAAGATGACGCGGTGCGCGGTCAGGACTTCGAGAAAGCCGGAGAATTGCGCGATCGGGAAATGGAAATCAAAACCCAGATCCGCAATCTCGCATCTACCAAAAAAGGCGAAGATGGCAACGACGAACCCTTTGTGGATGCGGAGGAAATCGCTCACATCGTCGCTTCTTGGACTGGGGTTCCCGTCAATAAACTGACCGAAACCGAATCCGAGAAACTGCTGCACATGGAAGATACCCTGCATCAGCGTCTCATCGGTCAAGAGGACGCAGTAAAAGCGGTGTCTCGTGCCATTCGTCGCGCTCGCGTCGGTCTGAAAAATCCTAACCGTCCCATTGCTTCCTTTATCTTCTCCGGTCCGACGGGGGTAGGTAAAACCGAGTTAACTAAGGCTCTGGCCGCTTATTTCTTCGGTTCGGAAGATGCGATGATCCGTCTCGATATGTCGGAATACATGGAACGGCACACGGTGTCTAAGTTAATCGGTTCGCCTCCGGGTTACGTTGGTTACAACGAGGGGGGACAATTAACGGAAGCGGTGCGTCGTCGTCCCTACACGGTGGTGCTATTCGACGAAATCGAAAAAGCTCACCCCGATGTCTTCAATATGCTTCTGCAAATCCTTGAAGATGGACGTTTGACCGATGCTAAAGGTCGCACGGTGGACTTTAAAAATACCCTGTTGATCATGACCTCGAACATCGGTTCTAAAGTGATCGAGAAGGGTGGCGGTGGTTTAGGTTTCGAGTTTGCCGATAATCAAGCCGAGGCCCAGTATAATCGCATTCGATCGCTGGTTAATGAGGAATTAAAACAATATTTCCGTCCGGAATTCCTCAACCGTCTCGATGAGATTATTGTCTTCCGTCAACTGAATAAGGAAGAGGTCAAGGAAATCGCCGAAATCCTGCTCAAGGATGTGTTTAAACGTCTGACAGAACAAAATATTACTTTGTCTGTTACGGATAAGTTTAAAGAACGCTTGATCGAGGAAGGTTATAATCCGGCCTACGGCGCTCGTCCCTTACGTCGTGCGATTATGCGTCTGTTGGAAGATGTTCTGGCTGAGGAAATTCTCTCCGGACGGGTTTCTGATGGGGATACGGCCATGGTCGATATCGATGAGGAAGGTAAGGTGAAAGTAATTTCGGGGGAAAGACGCGAGTTAATCGCTCCCGTGATTGAATAACTTCTCACTGGAATTAGTTAAATAAAAGGTGGGCTTTTTGCTCACCTTTTCTTGTAAAAATAGGGGCAAAGAGTGCGATGAAAGTCTGGGTTGTGGGTTGTGTTTTGTTATTTTTGTTGGTAGAATTTTATCAGTGGGCCAAGGATTTTATTTTACCTTTACCTCTCTATATTTTTGCTGGAGCTTTGCTATCGATCGCTTCTAATTATTCTCAAGATATGATAAATTTATTTGCTAGAAATGAACAGGTTTATCAAACTGCCAGTTTAACTGATATTCCCAATATTTTGACGGCAGAAAACTCGATACCTGGGCTAAATGAAGGAGAAAATAAGCTTGAATAGCTATAATAATCGTCTATTGATGGCTATTTTCTAGTATAGAATCTTAAAATAAACATGAAGTAGAATATAATAGGTAGGTAGGTGTTAAAAGTTGTCAGTTCCCCCCTTATCAAGGGGGGATTAAGGGGGGATCGGCACCCCCCTTATCAAGGGGGGCAGGGGGGATCAGAGGCAAAATCTATCTTCAATTTAATTATAACTACTTACTTATTATCAATATCTAATGAGAATAAAGCGCAAAAAAAACTCTGCACCCATCCGCAAAAGCAACAGAAAGAGTGCAAAAATTAAGACAGGAATATTGGGATAAAAGTCTAGATGTAGATAATGAATTTATGATGGGTCTGATTTCCTCCTAGGCTTTCGGTTTTAAATAAACTAGAGACTGTTGCCAAATTAAAGTGGGTTTATCGTAGTGATCAACCAAGTATATACAGTTAACATCTTGCCAAAGAATGCGACCAACGAGGAGATCATCGGTGCTTAACTTAATTTCTACTTCCCGTTTCTCTTGAATATAGCTCTGTACTTGTTTGATACTCGGCAGACCAGGATCGAATTGAGACATAATGAGTTTATCGATGAGGTGTTCATCCTCTATTATTCCTGTTGAGTAGCTTTTATTGACCATGAAAATCCCCTTCACCAAATATCAAGGCCTGGGCAATGATTTTATTTTGATAGATAACCGTCACAGTCCCGAACCCCTGATCACACCAGAAATAGCCGTGGCTATGTGCGATCGACATTTTGGTATCGGCGCTGATGGCGTGATTTTTGCGCTTCCCGGCCAAGCGGAAACCGACTACACCATGAGAATTTTTAACTCTGATGGTTCGGAACCGGAAATGTGTGGTAACGGTATTCGCTGTCTAGCCCAATTTATCGCCCGTTTAGAGGCTAACAACACCATTGGCCGCACCTATCGCATTCATACTCTAGCAGGAACGATTATTCCTCGTTTAGAGGCTAATGAACAGGTAACGGTTGATATGGGACCGCCGCAACTCCTCGGCAGCGAAATCCCCACCACTTTAGTCAAGGGGTCTGAAAAAATCCTCGCGGTTCCCCTAGAGGTGGAGGGCAAAGATTGGTTAGTTACTTGCGTTAGTATGGGTAATCCCCACTGTGTCACTTTTGTGGATGATCTGGCCTCTATTCCCCTAGAAACTATCGGGCCAAAATTTGAGCATCATCCGGTTTTTCCCCAACGGACTAATGTGGAGTTCGTGGAGGTAATCGCACCAGATTATATGAAGATGCGTGTCTGGGAAAGAGGAGCGGGAATTACTCTCGCTTGCGGTACTGGTGCTTGTGCTGTGGTGGTGGCAGCGGTGTTGACGGGCAAATGCGATCGCCGTTGTACCGTGGAACTGCCCGGTGGTTGTCTTCAGATTCACTGGTCCCAAACCGATAACCGGGTTTACATGACAGGTCCTGCTAAAGCTGTTTTTGAGGGCATTTACACGGTCTAAACCAACCCGCTAGGACGGGGACTGAACTCCCCGAACAGCGCGACGGGATTGTTAATTCTTAGAGACTGGTAATCCAAGCAATAATTCCTTTACCGGTTAACAATTCAATGGCTAAAAGAGAGACAAAGCCAATCATGGCCAGTCTGCCATTCAATTTTTCAGCTTTCTTTGTAAAACCGAGACCGCTGGAACTATCAACGTACATTTTCGGTTCAACAGCAAAATTATTCAGTCTTCCTTGTTCTTCGGTGGTGTAGCCGCGGGCAGTCATGGGGAGGCTCCTTTTGTATGCTTATGTTAAGAAGTGTAACACATTGTTAAGTTATGTTGCAAATTTTAACAAAAAATTTCTGGGGACTGAGAAAAACTCGATCGGGTAGGCTGTCAGGGTAGTGCTATAGTTCTACCTTATCTGGGTTTATTGAGGAAATTTTGCCTTTTTCTTGACAAATTACTCAGGTTGTGGTACTAAGGAAGTGTAAACTCGATCGCCTAATCAGGGGAAAGACAAAAACTATCTTAAGGTCGCCAGAGGAGTCCCGTTAAACCGTACAGGAGTTAGCGGGAGATAAATTGCCGCCAAAAGCGAACCAGATTTTAGGGAGTCAACTGACCTTGAGTGAAGATACTAGAAAGGGTAAGTGTGGGGAGAATAGGGAAAAACCGCTAGGAAAAACCCCGAATAAAATCTTAAGATGCGGAGTGCCTAGTAGCCATAACGATTGCGCTCACTATTTTTGTAAATTCCATGGCAGAGATTAGCCCAGAGATCAACCTGATGCAGATAGCGACTATACTCAACCAATATCGATTTGAAATGAGAGGATACAAAGCGCAGGAATTAATCGAGCGCTGGTTGCCCACCTATTCGCTAAATTGGATTCGCATGGCGATTTTAGAGGCACTCTATCAGGGACGTTACAAAGTCATTTCGGTGGAGGAAATTCTCAAAATTTGGCACCGTCGCGGCCATCCTACCTTTCATTTTACGGGGGAATTCGAGCGCTTGGTTTGTAAAAACTTGCCAGATTCCCAGTTAAATGGCAAAAAAACGGTATTTATCCCTAAACAGGAAAATATCAATATACTTTCTACCACCCTTGAGCGGCCTTATCCAGAGCCACAAGCGGAAGCCACGAGTAAAGATTCTTTATTCAACTTAGAAACTTCTCTTTTTGATGATCCTCGCAAAGGGATGAGTGATGTGGAGGAGTTATTCTCGCAGTTATCCCCAGAAACGCCCAAATTCCCTGAGTTAGAATCATTGCCTAAATCGCCTAACGGTCATGGAACTAGGGAGAATTTTCCAGCTAATTTTAAGCCAGTAATCGATGAGTTTATCCCTTTGTTAGACCCTTCGGAATTATATCCCAAATTAAAAGCTGTGGCTCGATCGCAGTCTAAGTAGGGTCTGCTGAAAAAGTTTTTCCTGGGGGTAGGAGTCAGTAGCCGGTCGTCAGGAGTCAGTAGCCGGTCGTTTCAGGCTTTGTTGCCCTTGTTTTTTGTACCAAGCGATGTACTACAAGAAGGATAATGCAAGGTTTTTGAAAGTCCCAATCCTATTTTCGC